>CEPG01011387.1_pt1 | contig 38862 bp, 27 predicted proteins | sample 530551 | NCBI WGS metagenome assembly CEPG01 (sample SAMEA2620384, study PRJEB7988) | marine metagenome | biome: marine biome (ENVO:00000447); feature: surface water layer (ENVO:00002042); material: "saline water (ENVO:00002010), including plankton (ENVO:xxxxxxxx)" | depth 5 m | reverse complement strand
CAAGCGCGTATGCAAATGGTTGGGCTGTTCAATACTGTCGCGGCAAGTTCCGTGGTAAAAAGAAGAAGGGAGGCAAGAAGAAGTGAATCCTTTCAAAAAAGCGTGGGATATAATCAAGAATATCATTGAAGATGAACACCACCCGGCTCATAATGTCCCCATTGCGTATGATATGCATGGTAATCCTATCAAGCCACATACCGACGAGTTTACGAGAACTATGGCGGATGTAGGTAACAACTGCCCGTATTGTGATGAGGGTCAAATATTGCATAGATGGGATGGCGCAGAGGGATGTACGCAAGAAGATTGTATCGCCAATACACCGGATGTAATGCAGTCGCGTACTGATAGACCTATGGGTAGGAATGGTGACTTTGTACCTGCGCGGATTAAAGAAGTGGGTAAAGTTTATCCAACTAAAACCAAATCAAGAATAGTTGACCCATTAGAAGGTGTGCAATTTTTAGATGAGAATATGCGCAATGATGAAAGGAATCAACCTTATGTTGAAATCACTCCGAATGTTAGACAGGATAATATTGTTCAACGATTAGGGTACAAAGATGAGATGCCTCCTAGTTACGCGTATGGTCCGGGTCACCCCGACCTTCGCGCCGGAGAAGAAATGAAAGTTCTTGAAGATGCGTGGGCTTTGATGAAAGCCAAGAAGGACGCACCTAATTACAGAAAAGCCACAGGCTCAAAGAAGTGTGGTAACTGTAAAGCGTGGGATGATTCTGCGACAGATGACCCAAAGACGGGTTATTGTAAGTGGTATGATTTCAATTGCCACGAAGATTATACTTGTGATGCATGGGCTGGTAATTGATGGTGGAAAAGAATCTGAACCGTTGGTTCAAGGAGAAGTGGGTGGATGTTTCCCGCAAAAACAAGGATGGGTCACATCCTCCGTGTGGGCGAAGCAAAGCCAAGACTTCTTCAAAGGGTTATCCAAAATGTCGTCCATCTGTCAAAGTGTCAAGTAAAACTCCAAAGACATCCGGCTCTATGTCGGAAGGTCAAAAGCGCGCGGCTACAAAACGAAAACGCAGTAAAAAACAAGGAGTGGGCGGTAAGCCGACGGTGGTGAAGATGGAATACGAATACATAGAACATGAGCCAATAACGGCAGAAGAATTAGCAATGATGACGGATGACGACATCGCGAAACAAGTAACATTTTGTTCGTGCTGCTCTCCGTTTGACATAGCAACTACTGTGCTAAAAGCAAAGAAGAAGAGTAAACCATTTCATGGTTACAATCCTAACAAGCACAGTCGAAAAGGTGGTCTAAACGCTAAAGGTCGTGCTGCTGCAAAGCGTAAGACAGGCGCGAATCTGAAACCACCTGTTACAACTAAACCTAGCAAACTCAAACCCGGCGGTAAAAAAGCCAAAAGACGCAAATCATTTTGTGCGCGGATGAGTGGTGTTAAAGGACCGACTTCTAAGAAGGGTAAACTAACACCGAAAGGTGCAGCACTGAAGAGGTGGAATTGTTGAGTGAAATAGAAGGGGTTTACAAAGGATGTTGTTACACAACATTTGAATTATACCCCTTCGGTTTTTGTAAGAAGTGTTGGATTGAAAACGGACAACCACAGGTGATGGTGTTAGATGGTTGAAATACATTCTTTTTCTGAAATACTGTCGAACAGTATATTGAAAAACACCATACAAGGACCTTCATTTGGTGATGCACCTAGACCCGCGGCTCAAGGTCAAGGAGAAGCAAACGCTAATCCTACTCCACCCGAAAATAATCAAGATGGTGAGAAAAAGGAAGAGGATAAGATAAAGCAAATAGTTCAACAACAACTCAACCGTTCTCTCCCCGATGGTGGTTGGTTTCAGTCGATGTTTGGCCGCGGTGCTGGTGACTTAGTTAAGGATTTGAGAATGGCTCGTCGTGAACATAAGGACATGCGCGACGCTATTGATTATGCTATTGATGCTATCCGTATCGCGAAGAAGCAAGAGGTGGAAGCAACTCTTCAATCAATCGAATGGATTGGTAAGCACGAAGGCACTGTCCGCAATTTAGGTATTAGCGAGCGCGACTTACAAGCGTTGAGAAAACATGGTAACAATCGCCAATACGCGCTAAGAAGAGCGTGCGTCCAATGGGAGAAGGCTAATGATACCATTAGCAAACTGTTGCTACTTGAAGGAGATTTCAATGATGAGCAAAGACAGATGTGGGTTGATGCACAACAAATCAAAAAGAATGCGAAAAAAGAATGGAAAAACGCTTTGCATTCAGTTGATAATATCAAAAAGACAGACGCTATTCATCTAACAAAGGCGGTACAAATACTTGAATCGCGTGGCCCATTACCTTCTTCTGAGATTTTCGCTAACATGACGGGTGCTAGAAATCTTTCAAGTTCAAAATTGAGTGCGCTTCTCAAGATGCATGGTGTTGAATATGACATTGAGCGCATCGGTAAATCGTGGGGTATCATTAGAGATGATACGGTCATTTTCAAAGATGTGTGGGCTTACGCCGCTGGTTTCCTAGACGCTGATGGTTATATCACTATCACAAAGCGTCTTGAACCGCGGGCAGGTTTTATCGCCACAGGTGAAAGAGGTAAGATGCATTGTGAACATTTACACAAGGCTCTTGGGTGTGGTGTATTACAGACTGATTTGAAGATTCACAAGAATAGCAGAAGGACTCAACACAGGTTACAATTTTACAGTCAAGATGATTTGCGCAAACTGATGAAGGGAATCAAACCACATTTGCGAATGAAAAAAGGACAGGCTGATGCAGTCCTAGAACTTCTTGATTTGCGCGGTCGTAAAACTGATATTATCAAATCACGCCGTGATGAATTGTTTCGCATTGTTAAGTGGTTGAATTGGAAAGATGTGCCGGATAAGCGCGAAGAATTACTGAAGGAGTGGAACATTGATGAAGCGGGAGTGCTTGCGATGTTTAATCGGGACGGCGAAACCCTTCGTCTTGTTGACGACGCTAACCGACTTGTGGAGATGATATAATGGCAGAGGAAAAAGGATTGGTAGGGCGTTTTCTGAGTTCGCTAAGTAAACCGTTCAGAAGGCGTTCAACACCCGAACCTATGATGCCGTTATGGAAAACGGGCATACAAGAACCTGTTCTCGTACAAGGCGTTTCAATACCTGCACTTTACGCGACTGTTCAAGAGTCTATTATTTTACGAACTACAATTAACACCCTATGTCAAGAAATCTTCAGACGCGGTTACTATTGGGAAAAGAAATATCACAAGAAATGCACAAACTGCGAAGAAGAATATCAACATGATACTGTTACTCAATGTCGCATCTGTGGTAATGAAGAGTTCGATAGCCCGGACGCAGACCAAATCATGTACCCGCGTTGGTTGCTAAAACAACGCAATAGCATGGACCAATCATTCATCGAGATAATGAAAGAGATAGAATGGGATTTGGATATTGTTGATGACGCGTTCTTGTTACTAATCAAAGAATATTTCATTGACCCCGATAGTGGTGAAATAGAGTTCTTCCGAGTCAAAGAGTTAGTGCGTGGTGACCCTACATTCATGCGCATTGTTGCTGACAAAGCAGGTAAGCGCGGTGGCAGATACCTTTTGTGTCCTATTCATCGTGACAAAACTTATCCTCATAACCGCGAGCATAAGAAGTGCGAAGTGTGTTCTCTCCCTCTCCAAGATGTTCATTACATCAATACTGCTGGTAGTGGTAAAACGCAATACTACATTGACGGTGAAGTGTTACACTTGTCTAAGTTCAATCCAACTAAACTGTATGGGCGTTCTCCTGTCGCTAGTATGTGGAGGCAAGCACAGTCTCTTACTGCGATGGATAATTACATCTATCTTGCATATCAAAAGCGAAGAATCCCACGCGGTGTACTCGCTATTACTACTGATAATATCCAATCGACCGCTTCATTTTGGAAAGGCGCGGAAGAGAAGATGGAACGCGACCCGCACTATATACCAAAGGTTGGTGTTGAATCTTCATCGGGTCGTGGTAAAGTTGAGTTCGTGCGCTTCATGGATAGCCTTGATGAGATGCAGTACGCACAAGTCCGCGATGAGATAAGAATGCGTATAGCGGCTTTCTATGGTGTTTCTAATGTGTTTATGATGGATGCCGGTAAATCCGGTGGATTGAATAACGAAGGTATGCAGATACTTGTTACTAATCGAGCAGTTGAGTCGGGACAAAAGTTGTATTCACGCGAATTATTCCCTCGCCTGTTAGAGCAAATGGGTGTTGAAGATTGGTGTTTGACACTATATCCGAATGAAGAAGAAGATGAAATTACACGACTAAGACGCGATGAGCAAGAAGTGAACATTGCACAAAGAATGCAAGCACTTGGATTCCAACCGGAATTGACAGAAGACGCTGGTCGCGATATACGATTTGTTTACAAGAAACCCGACCCGCAAGCAGCCATGATGCAACAGGCTGGTGGCGCGGGCGGAATGCCTATGCCACCGGGCGGCGGAATGCCGATGGGTGGCGGTATGACTCCACCTATGCCGCCGGGGGGCGGCTTACCTCCACAGGGTGCGGGCGCGATGATGCCACCGGGAGTTGGGGCTTCTCCTAGCGGCGGAGCGTCGCCCGGTGGTGGTACACCGATTATGATGATGGAAAAAGCAGTAGGGTTGGGTGAAGGAACGGGGCAACGCGATAATGGACCTGCGCCTATTAGTTCTGAAACTCATCAATCCGGCGCGCCTTCATCCAAAAAGAACCAACGCGGTGCTAAAAAATCACCACTAGAAGAAGCACTTGATAGCATTCAAGCCGCGAAAGACCCTACTTCCAAGCAAAAAGAAAGTGGTTTCCAATAGCGATACCTTCAAGAGTTGAGCAGTAATGGGCTTACTTATGAGCGACCTACTCAACAAGATGGACCCGATGGTTCGTAAACTTGAATCTGCTTTGTCTGAGTTCAAGATTGCACTTGCAAATAACGACCTTGTATCAGCAGAACAATTCTTACGCAGCATTCAAAGTAACGCTGATTATCTCGCTGATGATGTCACCGCGATTTACAAGTCACAAAACGGTGATGACAGAATCATGGGTGTCAACGATAGATTCGCGGGTGGCTTCCCTGTTGCTCAATTTAACAGTACACAGGGAGTTATCGCGAAGTCCGAAGATAGACCAATGGGTTACATTGGACCGGACAGAATTGGTAGCCACTTCAAGAAGCAAGGACAGGTGTGAGCGTGTCAGAAGAAACTGATGCTATGGTTCTAATGAAAGCACTCATTAGTAAAATGGAATCAATGGATGCTGAGATTGTATCTATGCGTAAGAGTATAGATACACCGGAGTTACTACTCAAGCGCGCAGGTTTTGTGCGTGCAAAAACACCCGCTAACGAAGATGTTTGGGGTGACCCACTTCGCGGTGACCGTGAAGATGTCATTAGTAAAGCGGCTGCTGCTATTGACGATGCGGGTATGAGTATGCCATCATCAAACGAAGAATGGCATGATATGTCATGGGAAGAGATTCACGCTATGGCTAACACCGCAGCAGAAGTTGAAGGAAGGAGGATAGACCAATGAAACCAATGAAGGTTGAAGCAGGGCAGCACGCCCCCGATGTTGATGAGATAATTGAAAAAGCAAATGACATCATCGAAAAGGTTGACAAGGAAACAAAGGAGTTCGGCTCAGAACACGCTGATTTGTTTGCTAATGTTACAGGTAGCGAACCTGTACGCACAGGATATTATGACACCAACCAAAGACGAATTGAAGTTAAGGATGTTCCAAAAACCAAACCTAAGAAGGAAGAAGTTAAGTTAACTCCTATCGGTTACCCATACCCCTTAGAAGCGCGCGAAAACAAGAAGGGTGACCCATCCGATAAGAACCCGGAATCAGCATACAATCTCACAGACTTCCTATGAGGTGATGATGTGTGCGCGAAGATGCCTTTGAATATCATCACAGAGTTTGTGATGAGTTTGTAAAAGCAGTATTCAATAATCAAGACGCACGCGATGAAGCCGTCAATGTCTTGTTGAGTTGTAACAACTTAGAGAATCAAGGTTACACGCGTATATTCCTCAAGAATGAAGCGGAAGAATATATTGAAGGCAGAATGAAACCTACACTAGAGTTTAACAAACTACCCGCTAGTGAACAGGCGAAAATATTCTCAACTAAGGACACTCGCAGCGAACCTGCGCCTTCACGCCATCATCGCATGAAGCCTCAAATTAAGAATGAGGATTTGATAAGAGCGATAGAGCAAGATGATGTTAACGCATTTGACACTATGATTCGTCGCGCAGCGGGTTGGAGGCACGACTCTGTACCTAATACTAAGGATAAGGGTCTGAATATTATAGGCGACCATTCAAAGTTCAGAGCAGTAAATATGTTTCCTCCGCGCGATGGAGATGTTTCATATGGTGAGATACCACTTTTCCAAAAGTTAACGCGCTACCTATACAAAGATGGTATGAGTAATGCGAAAAGACTCAATGACGCGATGGTGAAATTATCTAAGAGTATGTCACCGGAATTGAAGCAGCAGCACATATTCAGTACATGGAATGGAAACAATGTTAACATGATGAAATTGTTTGAAAGAGGCCGTAATGATTTCAAAGAGTATTACAAAGAGAGATACGATGTCAATGACCTTCCAAGCAATATCGCTCAACAATTAGATTTACACTTTATGAGAGTCAAGAATTGGGAGAATGAAGGGTTACCACGCGATGTGGTGATGGATAATCTGTTTGATGATAACGGTCAACCTATCCGTTCTAGTAAAGATGACTCGCCTGTCGGCAAACTGAGAAAGTTGGCAGATAAGTACAATAGCAGAAGTCAAAAACCCTTGATAGGTCAAAATAACTTTGGTCGCGTTGGTATAGACCCGTATCGTTTAGGTATAGCCATGTTACCTTATGATAACATTTATCAAATACAGAAATGGATGTTGACGGGTGCTGGTGTTCAAGAAGACGGCTCAATCAATGACTCTGTTATCAACAAGATTCTAGGTCCAAACGCGAGAGGTTACATGGCTCATCATGCTTATCTGATGGATAACATGTTAAACACTATTTACGCGGGTGGTGCTGATAAAAGAGGTATGAGTCAAACGATTGGTAACCGTTATCTCAAAGATAAGAAGACTCGGTTGATGACTGAGATAGAGCAAGAGAAAGAGCGTAAGATAGAGCAAATGAAAGAGAATAATTTCCCGCGTGCGGTGGAATCTTCTATTGTTTCTGTACTCAATAATTATGATTTGGAATCTATTGCTGAAAAGTTTGCTGAAGAGAATAACATGTTTTTCATCAATGAAGGTGGTAAATACCCGCACATCAAAAGCGACTTAGTTGGCTCTATGTTAGAAATGAATAATGATTTGCCGGACATGAAAGAATTAGTGAAAAGTGGATTCTTTGATGAAGACCAACTCGACGAGATAATCAATGGTATTGCTAACGACTATGCGCGCACAGAGTTCAGTAAACATTTACGCGAATCAATAAATGGTTACATTTACACTCATGGTTGTGATGATGATTGGGATATGCAGAAAAAACCCAAACTATCATTATCGCCTCTAGGTATAGTCATGGAAGGTGTAGGTTATCACGGTAACTTAGATGGTGAATCAAACGACTTCGCGCGTGCTTACGAAGAAGCGTTTGAAGATATTTACTTCGCACCGTTGTCAACAGTCAATTTCGCTCAAACAAATAGAAGTGAGAGAACGGGTAAAGGCTCAAATGTAACACAAGAGAGAATCAATGAGTTTGACCCCGATAAGGACATCGACGGTCAAATCAGAGTTGACTTATCAACCGCGCTTCAAGCAAGTAATTACAGACCCGAAGAGCAAGATGCTATGTTAGCAAGTTACGATGCTGGTAACACAGTCAAACTTGAGATGACGCGCGGTGATATGAGTTTGGATGAGATAGCAGAAAGAAGTCTTGGCTTTGACCCTAACAAGCAAGATGATGAAGAAGAGCAAAAAACGGGTGTTGACGCGATTGAATCTTTCATGGAGGGTATGCCTTCTCCTAGAACACCAGCGACTAGAGGACTCAACTCATTCTATATGGCACACTCTAGCAATTTGCAATGGAATATGGATGACTTGGTAGGGTGGACGAGTCTTGATAATATACCGTTAGACGCTACTTCAGTCGCGTTAGATACACCAATGTTTGGTTTGAGAAAGAAGCGCATCAATTCTTTTGACACAGGTGCAGACCAATTGTTACACACTAGATGGATGTCAGATAACGACAATGATGATAGATTACTAACACATCATAGATATGATTTGACACAACAGGATAAACTGTTGATTGATGCATTGATGATGGGCGCGCACGACCCGCTTCACATCGAAGATTCTGAATCCATGAAACGATTCTTAGAAGCAATAGACCCCGATAACAAGGATAGGTTATCATCTGTGTCGCATAATAATCACAATGATTTGATTGGTTATGGTGGCAGAAGTGGTAGGGATTTGAGAGAAGAAGTGTTGAGTGGCGCGACGCAGACACCGGACACAAAGTATGCTATCTATGACGCGCAAGATTATGAAGAATACAAACGAAACTTCCATGACTTCTTGAAAAAAGATATTCCGTATTCACCACCCGTCGCTTTAGTCGGTCAAGAGAATGGTATAGCGACTAGAGGCAGGTTGCTGCAAGAATTGAAAAACAAAGACCAAGCGTTTCAAGAAGCGACAACCACTAGAGAAAAAGGTTTGCGCGAAGATGAGTTACGCAAATTGTTAGGTATGGATGGAGGTCAACAAGCCGAACACGGCAAAATAGTTGCTTATCACAAATACGAAGATGAAGACGGTACTACACAGGTTCAACCATTAGTCATAGGCCCAAGCCCTAGTTACATATCTTCTTTGGATGAAGCACATTTGAGTCAAATGGTGGTGATGGCTAAAATCAGTGGCAATGAGATGCAACAGGAGATGTTAGAGAAGAAGTTGATGGGGTTACGCGAAGTTCACGAAGGCGGTCCTATGTCACTCAATTATCACGAAAAGCGTCTAAACAATGTGGCTGATACACACAACGCGGTGAAAAAAGTGTTTGACGCTTTGCGACCTGTTATTGAAAAAGTGTACCCCGGTGTATTCGAGGGAGATAACGCGTGGGATGCTACCGCATATACCGCAAGGATGGCTGAATATATCTGCGCGCTATCACCTAGACAAAGAGGTCTATTGTTTAGTGGAAAAGAGAATATTAGTGTCGGCGGTAAAAAAATGTCTTTTGACCTAAACACTGAACAGGTGGAAGATTTGATGCATTTGAAAACTCAGCGTAAAACACATCAGCAAAACACAAGTGTCGCGAGAGAAATGAAGCATAGTCATTTCGGTGGAGTGCAACCTAAAGGTCATGCGATGTTATCTAAACTAGCAGAAAGCAATGAATACATGACTTCGGAAGATAGAAGAATATTCGATGAAGTAATCAGTAATGTCAAGGAGGCGGCGAGTGAGCAAGGCATTAGTTTTGAAGATGCTTTTGCTGCGCGATATTATCCACATAGCGCGGTTGATAGAAAACCCATAGTCGATACGCCAAAAAATAGACGAAGACAGGCAACCCACGATATGATTAGGTTAAAGCACAGACAAGGCAATTTCATGCACAATGACGGTGGCACATACCATGACGGTCGAGAGTTTGGATTGTTACACGGTGGCCCTTCGGTCACAACAAAGAAGGGTAAACCAATCAGCATGGGTAAAGAGCGCGAGATTATTTTTCAAATGCTGAAGCATGGATTAGAGGAAACAAGAATGGGTAGTGATGTATCATTACAAAACGCGCCTCTTTGGAACAAATCAGTTTTGCGTAAAAATATGACTGCTAAACAATCAATGAACTTCAACAAACCTAACCAATGGAAAAAGATTGGTCTTACGCTCGCTAGTCCTACAACAACTGCGATGAAAACCAAGTTGGGTGGTGAAGATGAAGATAAGTCAATGGGGGGTATGGATTTCAATAATGCTCAACCAATGCCGCTTTACACAAGTCGCGATAAGAAGTTCCACTATGGCACTGTTATCAAACCACCATTCGTCATTAACACCGAAGCATTAGCAGACGGTAACTTGTACTTAGAAGATGATGACGCGCATACATACAACACACCACCGAAGGCTATGAAGGCATACATGCCGAGGAATGCCATGATTCATCTTAACCCTAACTTGAAACCACTTGATGCTACTAATCCAAATAACACTGTTCAATACACTAACTTTGAAAGTGAACCAAACCCTAACATGCGTATAGGTCAAAGCGCGAATAGAGCAATGGGTGCTGCTGAACAAGGTGGTGTCAATGTTAACGATGAAAGCCTATTCCATTATTCTGATATTGACTTAGCGTTAGATGATACACTCATTATGAAAGATGACGGTAAACCACAACCTGTCAAGTTCATGCATCGCATCTTCGACTTAGAAGACATGCAGCATTTGCGCGGATTTACAGGAGATTGGGTGATTAGTCTATACCCTCAAGGTGAGCATGTCATCGCAACTAAAAAGGGTAAAAAACTGAGTGCTTACAGTACAGAAGGAGAAGTGAAATTAGATGATGATATTTTGGCGGAAGTGGAGAAAGTGTACGAGAAAGACTTCACGGTACACGCGATTCTTCATGATGGAGTAATGACAGTTATTGATTTACTGAAAACGGCTGATGAAGATACACACAACATGCCGACCAAAGATAGAATCAGACACCTACGCGCTCAGTATGAGTCGAGTGAACATATCAAGATGCCCGAACCTATCAACACTAAGCGTAGTGATGATGAAGGGTTGAAGGTCGCAATTGATGGATTGAGAAATGAAAACAACATGGATATTCTTTTGCGCGATGCTAACGCTACATACATGAAAGGTGAACCGCGACATCCGAAGTGGGTGTTACTCAGCAAAGAGAAAATGGTTGATGTAATCATTGTGTCGCGTAACGGCAAGAATTACTCAGTCGGTGTTGGTCCACTAATGTTCCCCGAAAATTATGGCAAGCGCGCACAACAAGTTGGCGATGAACATTACATGAATGTAGGTAGTGCGAAAGGACCACGCGGTTTGAAAGTCGGTGACTTCGCTACTATCCGATGCACAGGAGTTAGTGCATCTAAAGGTGACAATCCTGTGTATAGAGTGCGTTCAGCGAAGATAACAGACAATGAGCCACTTGCTGCTGATAGTGTTGAAACATTAGCAATCATGTCCGGCGACCACCATGTTCCTCAACAAGTCAATATGAAGAAGGGCAAAATCACTATTCTATTCCCTGCGTTTGATGATGAAGTAATCTGCAAAACGCGCGAAGAAGAAGGTGTATGGATGGTTGAACCGCAATCTTCTGTATGGGGCAATGAATATCTTGTCAAGTTAGCACACGACCAAGAACCATATTGGGAGTTGAAAGCCGCGTGGTTGTTGAAAGAGAAACCCGAAGATGAGCCGGAGTATGATGAAGTTGACCCCGAACCGCCAGCAGGTCATTCCAAGAAGCCAAAGAAGGTTCTTGAAGAAGAAGAAGAAGTCATCAAGCGCGGGCTTGAATTAGTTGAGCGCGGATTAGAACATCTTGCTAAAGAGAAAATCACAAGCACAGGTGTTCAAGGTCTAGGTCTTGATTACGCGGGTGCTGATGTCGAGTCACCGCGAGGCCCAACAGAAAATATTCGCGACGACACCATGCCCGATTTCGACCCACAAGCGAGAAAGGATGACGAAGTTAAACCGGCTAAGGGTAAGAGAACCAAGCGACTGCGTTCCACTGAAGGCGAAACTGCTACATTAGAAGATGATGGCGTTATCGCGATTGAAAACAGTTCCTTTGATATACAATGAGAATTGTCGCGAAGAGCAATGGCGATTCTCGCAGCACCGAGTATTTCATCCGACCCTGTTATTTTGAAGGGTATTGGTGATGACCTTGTTGTTGCAGGTTACGCTTCCGTCGAAATGGTTGACAAGCAGGGTGACTTAATCACTCGTAGTGCTTTGAAAGATGCTTTTGGCAAGTTTATGAAAGCAGATGGATTCCGCAATGTTCAACTCGCACACTCCAATATACAGGTAGGAACTGTAATTCCTTCTTACACGGACTCATCCGGCAGAATGTGGAAGTCCGAAGTTGATGACACAGGTATGTTTGTTGTCATCAAACTAAGAGGCGACATAGAGAAGGCACGCGAAGTGGCTTCTGAAATCCGAAAGGGCAACCTTCGGTCGTTCTCAATAGGCGGTCAAGCCTTTGAGCGCGTCAATAAGAGCGACCAAACTCGCGGAGATTACCGCGAGATTCGTCGTATGGAACTCCATGAGGTTACAATTTGTGAGAAAGGGATTAACCCCGAAGCACAGTTTCGTATTCTCAAGGAAGATAATGGTGATACCATGACGAACACAATGACTGAATTGCAAAGCGTCCTTGAGCGTCTATCTAAGAAATTAGACGATAAGGATGACAAGAAAGACAATGAAGAGAAGGATGCGGCAATGGATGTTGACGACTCCAAGAAGAAAAAGGATAACGAAGAGAAGGATGCGGGCGATTTGGGTCCATTAGACCCGGATGACGACGGCAAACCCGGACCTTTCGATAAACCTAAGAAAACTCCACGCGACGAAGAAGAAGATGATGACGAGTCGATGGAAGACATGATGTACGGTGAGGACATGACAAACAAAGCAGACGATATGATAACAACAGACTATCTTGCTTGGTTGGAGCAAACCGCTAAGGGTGCTGGTTTTGACCCACTAGCGGCTCGCGACCACTTCAGCAAGGGATATGGACCGGGCGAATCCGCCTTCGATATGAGAGGACAGGGTTCACTTGAAGGTGCAGGTGAAGACGACTCCGGCAAGAGGCCGCAACCAAACTTTGGTTCCGCACCTACCGGAAACAAGAATGTCATTAAGGGAGATTACCTTAATGCATCCAATGTTTCACCTAGCGAAATTGAAGCAGCATATGAAGTATTCAAGGCTGCGGCACAAGAGCAGAACTTCAAGGCTGACCTAAACAACCACTTTACCGAGAGATTCCTAAAAGAATCTAAGGCTGAAGCAGATGCAATCGCGAAGCAGAACTTCGATTCTCGCGGACCACTTGTTGAATTGCAGAAAGCAGTATTAGCACTTAACGAGAGGATTGACAATGTTTCATCCTCTTCTGAAACTATCGCAAAGTCCGCTGGACGCGCGACAGTAACTATTCCCGAAACCGCTGAACTAGCAAACATGTCATGGGACGATGTTCACAGACTTGCTGGCAAAGCGTTGAACGGAGGTGACATCTGATGGCACGAAACTATGTACGAACAGTTCAAGACATGGAGAGATACTACTACGGTGGGGCATCCCAAACAGGCTACACATATGGCGCAGGTGACATTCTGAAGGCAGACGCGCCTTTGATGTCAACTACCGCTGGAACATACCAAGCGATTTACGGACGAAAGGTTTGGTCGCAGTTGAACCAAGAGTTCAATGCGTTCAGCATTCTTCCTAAGAAGCCGTGGGAGCGAAGTGGTTGGAGAATCCTAACCGAGCGCGCTTCCTTCACTAAGGGTGGCGGTATTGCTGAGAACGGTACACTACCGGACACCAGCAGACCGGAGTTCCTACATGTTGCAGCAAAGCCAAAGACTGTTGCTCACACCTTCGACCTATCCGAAGTTAGCATGTTCCTATCCGACAAGGATGACGGACTTGGTGATGTTAGGCAGGTTCTAAAAGAGGAAATGGGTAAGCATCACGCGGAGCATATCAACAGAATGCTTCTTGAAGATGTTGACACTCCTGTCGGTAACGACTTTGAATCTCTTGACAGACTAACTTCTGACCCGGATAAGATGACAACAGGTACAGGCCATGTAAGCGCAACCACTGACCACGACATCTATTCTATCACTCGCGACGGTAGTGCAGCATTCCACAGTGCTGAAGTCGATGTCGCAAGTTCTAACAGAAACTTGTCATTGAATCAAATGGATGGATTATTCCAACAACTATGGACCCGTGGTGGTAACCCGAAGGTTATGCTAACAGGGTATGACACACTAATGCGTGTTCAGCAACTACTACAATCTCAGCAGAGATTCATGGATAGCAAGCGCGTAACCCCAACATACAACGGTGTGAAGGGTGTACCGGGTCTTGAGGCTGGATTCATTGTAGCAACATACAACGGTGTTCCAATGATTCCAACAAAGGACATGCCGGACGAGGGTGCAAGCACTCTATCGCGTATCTATTACTTAGACACAGATTACTTGTGGTTCCAAACCGCAATTCCAACACAATACTTTGAAAGTGGTATTGAAACAGGTGACCCATTCGCGATTAACCGTCTAGGACAAGAGGGGCTTTACAGAACTATGGGAGAACTATGGTGTTCTTTCTTTGGTGCTAGTGGTAGCATTCGCGACTTACAATGAGGTGATGAAGAATGGCAGCAGCAACACACAGAGGAATTACTTACACAACAAGCGCAAGTGCAACAATCTCAGTTGATTTGGACCTACCCCTGCAAGCAGGTGTGGACCAAGACGACACAACATGGTTGACATCCTATCCGGGTGCTTTGACTTCGTTTGAGCCGCGACAAACTGACGGTGCAAACAGAATGCAACCACGATTGGTGTGCTTAACACTAGGTGCATTGGCAGAAGCAGAAACTATCACACTAAGTGGTGGCGCGAATGCTATTTTATCGTGCATAGGACACAGCAAGGACGCGACAGCAAACTTAGCATTGAGTTTTAGCGGTCTTGTAGTCACAGCAGATTGTGAAGCAACAGCAGACGGAACTACTAACGACACAGCCAACGCAACAATTTGGCTACTTGTAGCATAAGGTGGTTAAATTGCCTACTATAACCTACAAAGGCCCGCGCCGAACAGGTGCAAACATGGGTCGCTTAGGTTGGTGGATTTGGGGGCAATCGCGGGAGGTTTCTGCCGAATGGTTAGAAGCCAACCGCGTTGCCGTCGATGGCCCGGAGTTCGTAATCGAAGGACACAGTTTTGAAGAACTAACTAACGATGAAGGCAATGATGGAATCCCCGACATGGGCTGGACTAAGGGTGACATTTTAGCATGGATGGAGGATAATGATGTTGATGGGGCATCTTCTCTATCCACCAAGAAGAAATTACTTGGCGCGATTGAAGCACACCTTAACCCTCCCGAAGAATCTATTAACGAGGCAGAAGAAGCAGATAACACAGGAGATGAATGATTATGGCATTTGTAAGCGATAACAGACCACACACACTCGGAGATTTGATTGTAATTACAGGAACGATAGCAAGTGGCGACACAAGCGTTGAATTGAGCGAGTTCCTTAGTGAAGTTCTAATGGTGACAGCAGTTGCAAACTCGGCAAACGATGAACCTTTATCAGCCGCTATTGACACAACTTCGGCAACCAAAGTTCGTTTTGGCAACCCCGGTGCAAACGGTGGCCGCTTGATGGTCTTTGGCAAGAGATGAGGTGATTCACCTTGTCCGATACTAAGGTGTTTGAGTTTACACCCGAACAAGGGTGTGAAACAGGCGCGAGCGTTGCGGGCGGCGTTCAGAAAGTTCTCGACGATTACACTAACGGTAAGGCAGTTGAAGGAATCACTTCTTACATGTTACAAGGTAATCTATATGTTGTAGTCGTCACCACATGAGGGTGAGCGACATGGACTTGAAAGAACTGAAACGGCTTGAAAAGCAAGGCTGGAAGAAGGCCGAAGAGTCAATGGTTAAGACCGATGAGCGCGACAAACTCAAAGGTGTAATGAAGCGTCAAAATATGAAGACGCGCAACATCCGCGATATTGTCAACATCGGTAGTGGTACGCGTTGTCGCTTCTGCGGTATGCTTCACTTCTGTTATCTTGAAAGATGCGGGGCTTGTAAGAAGCCTATGCATTACAATCTCGCGAAAACCGAAGAGGTGATTTGATGAGTGTGTTTGAGAAAGCGTGGCGAATACTGAAAATGACACCCGAAGAGATGGAGGCCGCGGGCTTCCATGAAGCGGCTGCTCAGATGCGTCAAATGCAAGAAGAAGAAGCACGAATCAGACAACAAACTCAAGCCACAGCACCACAGATGACACCACAGATTCAAGCAAATTACCAAGACCAAATTGACTTGAAAAGGCAGAAAGAGTTGGATGCACAACAGATTCGTCGAGTCACAAGTGGTGGCAGAATCAATAGCAGAGAGGCTAAAGAGTTGCTGCAAGCGTATAGAAAGAAGTATGGTGAAGACCCTCCAAGAGTGTCTAAAACATTAAGGAGGCGTTCATAGTGCCAACAGTGTTTCAGACAGGAGAGCGTGAAGGGCGACCATTATTCCCCGACCGTATATATTACACATCCGCGCAAAAAGTTGCAGACATTTTACAGATACCATTCCCCGACCCTATACCGTTAGCCGCTAACGATGGTTCGACTTATGTTGACATAGCACCAGCAGATTACAGATTAGTAGGATTTGAAGTAGGTGATAAGATTGAGATTACCAGCGATGCCGAAATGGGTGAAGAGCGAACTATTACAAGCATTGCTCGCGCTTCCGGTAATGTTCGTTTATCTTTTAGTGGTGCGTTAACAGGAACTTACACTACCGCGCAAAACGCAGATGTTCAGAATCTTCAATCGTTCACTAACGGTAAACGCAAGGGTGTTACCAAAGCACAGGTTGAAACACTGATTAAGCGTACACAAGACAAGATTGACAACTTAACAAACAACTCTTGGCGACCTATGTTGCAAACCGCTGAGTATCTTAACTTCGATACTTACAAACCATATCGTCGTCGCTATTACACAGATTATGTTGGTTCAGTTCCTTTGATGTTCCGTAACGCGCAGCAGATACTTCGCTTAGAAATATGGCAAGGTCAAGACTATCGCGAAATTGCTGCGGCTGAAATACGCTTGAAGATTTCAGACTTCACTCAGATAACTGCTGATACAGACAAACTGTTTCTATGCCCCGGCGGTGGCGGTGTAGCAACATTGACTGCTGGTGATGGGAACTCTAAGTTTCGCGCGCAGTTCGATAATGTAAGCACAGCGCAACAATTAGCAGACCTAATCAACAAAGATGCGCGCAAAGGCAAAAATGCAATTGCGTTCAGTCCATCATTTTCATTTGAAGATGTGACCGAAACTGATGGCACTATAACTGCTAATGTTCATCATGAGTTCATGGCATCCGCTAACGCAGACTACGGCGGCGGTCAATTGAAGATTACTTCTATGCGCCGTGGTGAAGCAGGTGAAAACGCTACTTACGCTTGCACATCATCCGGTGTTACATTCTCCGGTGCTACTGATACTAGCACCACGGTTTCATCAGCAACCGCTACTACTATCACTGTTGCTGATGTCACAGGGCTTGCACCATACGGTATCATCAATATCGGTAGCACATATGGTTATTACACAAGTATCACAGGTACTACTCTAAACGGTGTCACTGACTTAGAAGGTGACATTAGCGCAGCAGCAACAAATGGCGCGACAGTGAATCAGAAGAAGTTCAAGATAGATTATGTTGGTACGACCACAGGTGACGAGGCTCGCCTTCGCGATTGGTGGGCTGACTATGACTTGGGTGTGATTTACTTCAACAACTCATACCCCTATTTCTCATGGAACGCGGTCAAGGTATCGTATGTCTATGGTGAGAGATATGTTGAGAAAGCGATTGAAGATATATGCACCAAGTTGGTTGCAATGGACTTGATACTGTCTGATGACCGAAGCGTGCTACTACCCGAAGGAACACAGAATGTTGACTTGGGTAGTAAGTATCAACTATTCAAAGCGCAGGTGGCTGAAACACTACCGCGCTATACAGAAGTAATGACGGTGTTGTGATAATATGAACCCAATGAAAGAAGCATGGAACCTTTTGAAAGGTATGAATCCGATGGATGACCCACGAATACAGGCGCATAGACATATACCTGCTACTGTTAGTGCTGTGAATACAACTCGGAGTCGAGTGAGGCGGGGGATGAAACCCGGAGATATAGTTTATCAACAACAAGTAAAACGCGAGCGTCGTCCCTCCGCCGGCCCACCGAAGTATGGAGGGTATCAAACAAACGCTCCTTTGACACAAACGCGACGGTTTAAGCATACAGGCCGCGAAGGACCTGCGAATGTTCTTACACAACTAGGCGAAGATAAGTTTGAGTGATACTATGAAAGACATAATCAAGAAGAGTATCGGCAAGGCTCTCCATGAGCCTATCATGCAAGCACGCGAGAATAGCGTGTTTACTGATAAAGGTCGAATCTTCCTTGATGCAGCAGCGTCTTTGTATGGCGCAGCGGTTGACATGCAGGGTAACATCATTGACGCGAAAGGTAAGAAGATGGACGAGTCCGACCCTCTTTACCAAACCATAGTCTCTAGCGCAAAAAAGCAAGCGCGCGCTCAATCATCAATAGGTGGTGGTTTGATTGGCCCTTGAGTCTGTTGAATTGATTAAGAAGATTCTCAGCGATGGTTGGAATCGTGGCAACACGGACCAACGCACACCCATCATTGATGATATAACAACTGTCGAAGCGGCTCGCGGTAAGCGTCTTGACCTTACTAGTAAAGATGCTATACTACTTTACGAAACAGTTCACAACGAAGAGCAGCCCGAAGTATTCTATGATTTCGTCCACACGCGAATCAACATAACCGTTGATGCGCGAACTATGAGAGGGAGGTCACATCTTATGAAAATGGAAGACGAAGTTCGCAGAATCGTACACAGTAAAAGAAAAGGCGACGCGGAGAACTTCGACCGATTACTCTATAAGATGAGGACTGACCTTTCAGACCGGACGAAGAGGCTGCACAGGATGACCTTCCAAGTGGAAATCGTTATCTTTAGCGAACTCATAGCATAGAATAAGCGGAGAGAATAACATGGTATCGACAGTGTATAAGGGTGACTTGAGCGAAGTAACATTCGGTAAAGAATGTGGTTTGGTTCTCGCGCATGGTGGTTTCGGTGGACTTCAATTTGCAGTTGATGGAAGCGACCGCAACAAAATAAACTTCAGCGGCGCGTCTGAGGGATTCTTCGACTCCGGTTCTAACTTACGCTATCCAAAAGGTATGCTTGTTGGTTCTGAACTTCGCATCATTGGTAGTGGTTCATTCAATCTTGACGACTACGCGACCACAGGTAACACTTACACAATTGTTGAAAATAGAGGAACTACTATCATTCTTGACCGTGATTTGAAAGAAGCGTTAGGCACTTCTTCAAACAGCGGTGATGAGTTACTAATTCAAACTCTTGGAACACCAACAATCGACACAGGTATGACATATCACGCTAACGCTGCTTCAGCGGACGAATCAGTTCTTACAGACCAATTCATCGGTCTTGCTGCAACTGTTGCGCTACCGGAAACCAAAGTCGAAGTTAGACGCTCACACATTGTAGGAGTGGGTCGCGATGTTGTCATTCAAGAGCCACAAAGATTCTCTAACGAAGGTGGCTCAATTGAAACTATGATGAATAGTGCGCGCTGGTTATACTACTCACTTGGTCGCGAAGTTATTGATGTTCCAAGTACAACTATGACCGACCCAACATATACTGCTCTCACTGATATTTCTGCTGGTGACACTTACATTGGTTACACAGGCACACTCGCAAATCTCGCAGCAGGTGATTATGTCATTGTTGTTGACAGTACGGCCACACCATTCCCGAAAGACACCAACGCCGCTTCCTCTAAAGAATGGGGTGCTAATGGTCTTGGTATTGATATGGAAAATGCGGAGCGTAATGAAATCCGTCAAGTCCTATACATTGACACCACTCTAAGAAGAATACACCTTGAGGAACCACTACACTTCAGCCATGCTGCAAGCAGTTCTTCGCTCAAAGCAGTCAAATATGACGCAGCCTCTTCTAATGGCTCACCACACTTTGACACTACCGCCGCTACATATGGAACTATCACCAACAGGCAATCGCGTTTACTTTTCTCCGGTGCAACACTACCAACATTCTCGATTGAATCAAGTATTAGAAACAGGAATGTCGGTTCCTTCAACGCTAACTCCACTGATGCTCTAGCAAATGAAGCAGCACCCGGTAGTGCATCCGATAGCAAACAACTTACGCGCGTTTGGAAAGGGTGCAAAGTCAAGGACTTCTCTCTTGCGGCTGATGCAGATGCAGAAGTCAAGTTGACTGTAAACTTCGACGCGCTTTACTGCTACACTGATACAGGCCGTCTTGAAAACTCAAACAAGGGTGACCGATACACCGCGCATCGCATGTTTGAGAACACCGGCAATGGTGTTGTTGAGAGAAAGAAGGCTGGAATCGCGCCTAACACAGAAAAGCCATTCTTCTTTTACAACGGTCAAATCAGTTCTTTTGGAATCAACATCGCGCAAGTTACTAACTTCTCTCTGAGTGGTAATAACAACTCAGAAGCAATCTATACTATTCGCGGTAACAGTCAAGCAGAAACCCGCAACACCGCTGGTGATTCACTTGAGCAGATACCATTCGGTGGTTCACGCAACGCTAGTCTCATGATTGAGAAAACAATGGAGTATGAACTATCAATGACTGTGATAGCCTCCGACCCTCTTATTTGGCATGAGTTCCGCAGTAACCGCACACACGATTTCAGCGAACCTATCACACTTACTTTGACAAAGGCTGGTGCAGGTAACAACCGCGAAGAAGTAATCATTGTAGTTGATGATTACATCATCACAGAAGCACCTTTGCCTATACCGGAAGACAAGGGTGTAATCAAGAGTGAACTCAAGATTATGCCAAAGCATGTTCGCGTAATTTCACATGACGCGTTCTTCCATATGTGAGGTGATTGAATGAATCCGATGAATGAAGCATGGTTGTTACTAAAAGAGAATGTCGCGACAACACACACTGAATACAACGACCATATGCCGGAAATTAAACCACACCCTGCGGCTGTATCATATGCTCAAAAACCTATGAGGGCTATGGCTCCCGGTCAAGAAGGTACACTAATGAATGTTGGAGGCGCGCAAAAACCAAACGCGCCACCTATGATGGGTCAAGGTCAAGGTCCATTACCGGGGCGTAAGATACAACTTATGCCGCGACCTAAACCGCCACAAGGCACATCGAAAACAGTGAATATGCAACAACTTGGATTAGACCCGGACATGGGTAAGCCCGGTAAAAGAAGTGGGCGAGAGATGATGGACTTTGAAGAAATTATGGACACCGCTGAAGACGCGGGTAAACATATTTACCAACACAACGCGCGTGAGTTGGAACGCTCAAAGGATAGATTTAGAGGTCTTCCTCGTTCTGTACGCGAGGCTAACTTAGGTAATCGTGAAACCGGCATAGGTGATAACATGGGCTTCCACACAGGCGAAGGAACGCTGGTTCCTGTTGTGCAACCGTTAGGAGATTTAGACCAATTAGACCGATTAGACCCTGCTACAAAACGAAGCAGAATGGCTAATAGACCTAAACCCGACCATATGGAAAAACTGAACTTAAAGAGAGAATTAGAAAGGAAGGGTAAAAGATGAATCCGTTTAGAGAAAGTTGGGGAGAATTATTGAAGGGAAGTATGTGCAAAGGCGATGACTGTAAAGGTTGTCGCGGTTGCAAAGCGTGTTCCGAATGCAAAGGCAAAGGCTCAACTTGTGAGAAATCGGGGTGTTAATTATGAACCCTATGAATGAGGCATGGACTTTGCTGAAAGGCAAGATGTCAAACATAGACCTTATCGCGCGTGAATCTAAATCTATACAAGAAGCAATGGAATCAATGAAAGAAGATTTTCCCGACATGAGTGATGAAGAGGCAATGAACATGCTTATGCAAGCAAGCAAAGCACATTCCTTAGACAAAAACCGTCCACCCGACAATTACATGGGGTTACTAGGTGATGCACCGGAGTTCGCTAATGTTGACAGTTCAGAACAGGATATGATGAGGCTAATGCCGAACACCAATCTAGTACACCAATCCGGTAACTTACCAAAAGGAGATGATGAATGATGAGAAAAAGTATGCACATTGGAGGCCACAGACCATTGAGAATGCGCGCGGTAGCAGAAAACACTTTTGTTACTGATGAGATATTCAACCCCGAAGCCGCGAAAACAGACGGCAACCCATTCCCAACAACGCCCCTTGAAGCAGAGGGGGCGACAGATTACGAGTCCATGACAGTTGAAGAACTGAAAGCCCTATTAAGAGCGCGAGGTTTGGAAGTCACAGGCAAGAAGGCGGAACTCATTACCCGCCTAACCGAAGCCGATACCCCCTCAGAAGAGGCAGTTGAAGCCGAGGATGTTGAACCCTCAGAAGAGGCTGCAACAAGTGATGAGGGAGTAAGTGAAGACAATGGTGAAGATAGCCGAACTGAACAGCCTCTTGGTGAAGAGCCAAGCGGAGATGCATGAAATTGAGACAGGTGAGAATGAAATCTTGAAGGTTTGGGTGAAGGAATTATCCTTTATGCAAATGCAAGATGCAATCAAATCTTTCGTAAACATAGGCGCAAACGCGTCTGTGGATATTGACCTAGCAGCATATTGGAAATATATGTTCGCGGAAGCAATAGAAAGAACCGAGCCTAGACTATCTATACCACAGATGTTATCACTACGCTCAGATGTAGCACTCAAGATAACTGCGCTATTGCCGCAGCCACAGGATTTGCTTGCTAACCCTTTAGTGGATGGGGCGAGCGAATAGAAGAAGCATACGATTTCTTTCGCGCGCCAACTAACAACATAGAGTTGGGGCTTCAAGCCTCGGCCTATTTTGTCGCGAAACATTATGGGATAAGCATTGAAGAGGTATGGAATATGAGCATGGAAGCATTTGAGCAATCCATCATTTGGGCTAGTGCCGCTGAGAAACACAAGGCTGATGAAATGCAGAAAATGACCGATGGTGCAAAAAGCAAGTCACGCGTAGGCTCGACACATGGGCCGATGCCATTCAGTAATTAGGTGATTAAATGTCAGATGTCGCCAAACTCAATGATGAAACCAGCAAACTGCTGAAGCAGTTAGAAATGCTTGGTATAGTCAATCAAGGTGCTACTAAGCAAATGGGTTTATTTGAGAAGCAACAACTGAAAGTAACCACCGCGTTAAGAGCATCCCCTATTGCACAAATGATTAAGACCGCGCAAGGATGGATGGGTGCTACTAAGAATGTCATCAAGATAACGGCGATGAATACAACCATGAGCAAAGAACAGAAAAAAGAGCATCGTAAAGGAATGTCAGTGATGCAGAAGTTTACCGCGAGTCTAATTTCAATGGGAGTGGCACAGAAGTTTAGTAATAAAATGTTGAAGTTAAGTAACGGTTTATTCTCTAAACTATTGATTAGTGTATTCTCACTTGTCAGCATATTCTTAATTGTAGGATTCGCGCTTGCTGCTTTATCTGTTGCATTTGAAGGCGCGAATAGCCCTATTCTCGATTTAACAGAGGGTCTAGGTCCTTTACATGACGCGATGCAGGGGTTGGTATTTGTCATATCCGGTGAAGGCGATGAAGGCGGTCTATCAACTGCGTTTGATGTTTTGACCGCTGCTATGGTCGCGGGAACTATCGCTGCAATCGCTTTCGGTACTGCTATGGGTGCATTAACCGCTTCACTGATAATAGTCGCAGGTGTATTCCGTGGCGTGCAATTAGCGACAGGTGATACCGAATTAGCGATGGTGGTCGCAATCGCCACAACAGCCGCGCTTACCGGAGGTTTACTTGTATTGAAAGCGACGGCCATAGCCACCGCTACCGGACTAAAGGCTGCTACGATTACGGCGACAGGTGCTTTCCTTGCTTCATTTGGTTTCATTCTTGCTGGTGCGATGGGATTGTACGCGTGGGTTACAGGTGCGGCTGATGGTTTCAAGGGGTTACTACTCGGTGTGTTAAGCGCGCTTGCTATATTTGTTGGTTTAGCGATTCTTAGTGTCGGTATAATCCCTGCGGCTATCATCGCGTTTGCTGCTTTCGTAGTTGCGGGTATTATCAAGTATTGGGATGTGATTGTCGGCATTCTTACGGGAGCATATCATTGGGTTTTGAAAGGATTAGCACTCATAGGATATACGGTCGTAGGAATGCTCGCTAGTATTGCTTCGCTTGTTATTGGTACGATAGTGGGGCTGATAACATTCGTTGTTGGTGCAATAGTAACATTCTTTTTGACATTATACAATATCGGTGTGTCATTTTACAGAAATATAATACTTGGTGGAAACAACTTCATAGCCTTTTTCAAAAGCATACCCGGTGCTATCGCAGATGGATTTGAAGATGGATTCAAAAAGATATTCAACAGTGTCATTAAGATATACAACAGGTTCGCGAAAAAGATGACTTTCAAGATTCCCGATTGGGTTCCGTATATCGGAGGCGATGAATGGAAATTACCTAGAATCCCAAAACTAGCAAAAGGTGGTATTGTTAATTCAGCAACACTTGCAATGATTGGCGAAGATGGGCCGGAAGCCGTAGTTCCTCTTAACCGAAAGAATAACCCGGCGGGTATAGGTCTTGGTGGTGGTGGTGCTACAACTATCAACATCAATGTTGGCGGAGTCACAGATAGAACCGATAAGCGCGCACTTGCAAGAGAGATTGGTGATTTGATAAGAGCCGAGATGGACCGCGGTGGTCGCTCACATGGTAACAGGAGGTCGGGTGTATGACAAAGGTTAGATTAATTCGTAACGACGGCTCGGTGCTAACTCTCGACGCTACACAATACAGTCTTAACATAACAAGAAGCGTTCCTATCCTTCCTGTGCCAATCGTGGGTGAAAGAAGTGCGGTTGATTTGAATATGGTTGCTGCTGATTTCAAGATAGATGTAATATTAGCAGATGACGATTGTGCCTCAAGTGTTTTTGGCGCGACTGCTGCTGTCGCAAGTGTTGACTTTAGCGCGCTAGCAAACAATGATGGTGGTGTTCATTCACCTTACATGACGGGTGGTGGAACTGTAACAGTTAGTGATTTGAATGACAACTATTTTGAAATTGAATCAACATACACAGGTGAAAATACAACTCGCGCACCAATAAGAATCAAGTTCGATAGTAGCACCGCTTCACATTCTGCTTCTGCTAGTCCACCAACCGTAACAGTTGGTGTTCAAGGTATAACCACAGATGCCGCGTTAGCAGCCGCAGTTAAAACTGCATGTGAAGCAGCAAACTTTAGCCCGCGACAGGTAAGCACAACAGGCACAACTTTCAGTAGTGCATTCACAATCACATTGTCTGAAGGCGTGAATGACCCTAGTGGTACATCCTCAAGATTGATTTTTACACAAGTCGATAAGGGTTCGGGAGGTAATAGTGGCACTCCGACATTCAACAAGAACTTCACACCTTACATTCCGTTATACGAAGAATGCGGCGGAGGCGTTGACAAGTCATGTCGTAGCGCGGGTGACAAGTTACAAGACCTAATCGCGTATGTTGGTAACGCGAGCATTCTTGGTGCAACAGGTTCATTAGTCGGTGGTGAAATACCAATAGATGGTAGTCTTTTAGAAGAGCAAACTTCTGATTACATAATCGGAATACAGATACCATACAACTCATTGTTAACTAGCACATCCGCTAACGATGACTACATAGAGCGTAACTTGATTATAGTAACAGGGAGAAAGGACGCTAATCAACAAGACGCAGCAGCAAACAATCTTGGTGTGGATGTTGTGTTTGACCCAACCGATAAATACACAGGTATTGCTGGAACTGTGGTCGCTATGTCATTCAATTACATTGCTGGTGAAAATGTATATGAGGGTTCTTTGACCTTCATGCCAATAGATTTGATTACAGGGACATGATATTATGGCAGTTATAGGGCAAACAAGTCATGCATTGTTTTTCAACGGTGTTAGCGATAGCGTTGTTTGCCCTCAAGGTAATTTTATTCAAACGGGTCACAAGCGAGTATTGAACGGTAGCGTTGCGCGCTCATCCGCCCCTGTGTTACAAGATGGTGACGGGCATAGGTTTTCTAATAACAGAAATCAAACATTGAACAGGTTTACTGTCGAAGCGTGGGTATCACCGGATTGCGGTGGTGTTATCGCGAGCAAAGAAGGATTGTTTGAACTACGCATGGGAACAGTGAACGCGCCGGGTGTTGCATCATTCAAGGTTGAAATCACAAACGGTGTTACTGTAATCGCTTCAACTGCTAACAACTACCCTACTGCTGCTGGCTCTTTCGTAGCAAGCAATGTCGGTTATAACATAGGTCAACGCGAACTGTACCACATATCGGGAGAGTTCAACGGCGAGCAAGTTAAGTTGTATATCAACGGTGAATTGATGGCATCGCAAAAACTCAACAAAAAATATGCTTGCAGCATGAATGACAAAGACTTGTTCATCGGTGGCAAAGGCGGAGAATATCGTGGTTACATAGAAAGTGTTCATTGGAAGAATGAAGTATCAAGCATTGAATCTCGCGCTAAACCATTCATGCTATCCACTAGCACAATAGGTCTTTGGCGTTTTGAAGAACCTGTTGATGTGGATGATACGGTCTTCAAAATAACATCTGATGTAACCGCGGGTGATACAACAATCACAATAGGTGCTACTCAATGTCAATCATTGTATGAGTTAGTTAGTGGTAAATCAGAAACACTAGCAAGCAATTACACACTAGAAAGTCTCGGCAACTATCAAGTGGCTAACGCTGCACATAGTGGTGGCGCACAAGTAATCAGTGTCGCACACACTCCTTACAACATTCTAATCAACCCTACGGCTACCGACATAATGACAGGTATAGCAAACAGTTCACCACCGGAGAGAGTTAGACTGAAAGCAATTAACACAAACGGTACAATCACCGTTGACAGTATTCATCTTGATTTCACAGTATCTTCGGACACAGGTTCGCGCGGTGTGCTACATTCAAGAACTGCTTTCAATTCAACTAACAATCTTGCTAATGATTCAACAATGGTTTTGATACGCTCGGACTTACTGATTGACACTATATCGGGTAAACCGTTTCAAAGACTAGGCACAGGTAGTCAAGCCATTGATAGAACGGGTGCTATGATTATTGACGAAAGCCCGAATGAGTTTCACGGCTTTATGTATTCGCGCAGCATGTCTGTCAATTCAAACAACTTTGACCCTGCTAGTTGGACTATTGCAGACCGTTTCAAATCGGGTCACACAGGTAGGCATTTTTACAGTCACAAAGAAGGTCATCCATATCTAAGGATGTTACCGCCAATACATGAGCAAGAAGTTACTAGAACCATTGATGGTGTTTCTGATGACGCGCTTGTAACATTCGCAGGAAGTTATCTTGGTTTGAAAGATATGCTACCAATCAATAGTAAAGTCGCAATCACTCATACTACCATCGACGCGAAAATAAAAAAGGTTACAACATCTGCTACAACAAACGGTTTAGTGCGCAACGGTCTTGCGTCACACGATGCTCACCGTGATGGTGTTATTGCTATATCCGTTGATGACATTCAACCCTTCTTGTTGAAGGGTGGTGGAGTTGGTGTTAGTTCAACATCTGATTCACAATACAAAAAACACTTGACACCGGAAACCGAGTCGCGTGTTGCTATTCTTGAAGTGTCGGGTTTGACCGCTGGTTATGTTGAGGTCCACTACAACGCAGTTGACCTAACAGGAGGGAAAATGGGATTATCAAACCCGGCACTTCTCATTACAAAGACCGTACCGGACGGTGGTTGTTTGTTAGACGGTAAGCGTGTAGCCGCGCACATCGCTGATGCTGTTGGTGCTAACGCGACAATACACGCACCCGGTGGTGTAATTGTTGTTAGCCCCGAAGATATAGGAAACGCGAATGTAGCATTAAAACCACACCATCTAGTAGGTGACAACACAGGTGGAATCGAGTACGAAGAAGATTTAGATGAATCTTTGATACCGTCCAATTATTCACCACGCAACACAGGTGATGAACCTAACAAACCACCGCAAGGAGTTGGCACTACTGTTCACCCCTCGTCTTATCACAAATTGCATTTACAACCCGCTGAGAGAAGTCAAAGCGACCCACCTGTAAATGAAGCACCAAAATACTACCAAGAGTCTGCTCAATTCGCATCACAGAAAGGTGGTGCGTTTGAAATGTTTGACATTATTGATAATGACAAAGATGGTGATTCATACATATTCATAGTTCAACCAAGCAAGCGCGAAAGAACAATGCAATTGTCAAGAGTCACACCTTTCAGTGTTGATTCTAGCGACCCAACACATTTCACCATCGAATACATTCAATCAAATGTTCGCATCAAATCTATGCAGATAAATGATACAGGCGCGGGCCGTTATGTCGTAATGGAAGGTAAAGGTTTGATGAGTGATGTTGCAGACCAAACTGTTTCATACAGTGGTGACGGTAGTCGCGATTCACACATTGTAAAAGAGATACAACCCGGCGCACCTGTTGTATCTGTAACACTTGGTGGTCCGGGTCAAGGCGCAGTCAACACAAAACCATCGTGGGACCCTTCACCGTTGTCACGCGTTGGTTGGAATACGCGACACGCTTGCGCAGTCGAAGTTAAAGAAATTGATACGACGAATAGAACTATCACTGTTCAACCGTTAAACAATCAAGGTGATGGTCTTAGTTCATGGGGTGCATATTGTTTCCCCGCAACAGGAACCGTGTATTTGACAAACGGTTCTAGTGCTAAATATACAAGCAGAAGCGGCACTCAATTTACTTTCCCTAACGCAAGTGGTGGTAATTCACCTAATTACAAAGTGGGTGGTTCATTTGCTGGCGCATTCTCGACTTGGGTTACAGATAGCAGACTTGAAGAAGGAGATGTATTATTATTAGATGACGAGTTTGACTCTTCATCTATATGTGACGATGGAACCACCGTTAACGATAGGCTATTCCAATCAATCAGTTCAGTTCAGCACGATTATCAATTAGGCACACAATATGCAAGCACACGCGCGCTTGTTGAAATACCACTTTTCCCTCAACAATTTTTTGAAGACCGCGAAAAAGGAGTATTCCCCGGCCCCGATAATAGTATGAAACTACACCTTGATGCTACACTAACCGCGCAAGCATGGAACCCTTCTCCTGTTGGTCGCCGCGCACCAAACTTACCTGCTAAAGATTACGAAGCATTCGGTCAATATCAATACAGTTTAACCAACAACGACACAATTACTTTTTCGGTCAAAAGATTTGATAGACAAGGTACTAACGCTAGATTGTATGTAAATGAACCCGATGCGGTCTTGAAAAGATGTTTACCCGAATCTGAGTTTACTACTTCAGCGGGTGCTGTAAAAGGTGTGATAGCACAAAGGGCTAGAAGAATAATTCTAGGCAATGGTGAATGGTGTTATTACTCATACGCTGGTGGGACTTATATTGATTTAAGCACAACTGATACTCATTATAGCGAGAACTTTTTTGCCTCTCTCGGTGGTAAGTTTACAATCTCTCCAATGCCGGATAGAACAGGTTTTCCATTAGCAAGCGACATTGATTATCCTACCGCGGCCCAAGAATATCGTCGCCCGTTTTACTATGACCGTGGTAGCGTAATGACACAAGGTGGCAATCTTGATTACGGTTTGCGACAATATGTTAGCGCGGTTGAGTTTAAGGCTGGACCAACTGCTAACCCACACTTACCGAGAATCAAATCAAAAAATGCAGTTCTTGAATTAATTCTTGTTGACCCCACTTACAGTGGAACAGGTCAACGATTCTTCTTCAAGGGTGATTTACCGAAGGGTCATTTACCAACTAATTATGAGTTTGCTGCAATAAATGAAGCAACGGGTCGAAAATACTCAATCACTTACACAGGTGGTAATCGGTTTGTAATAGTGGCACACCCAATACTTGACTCAACTGCTCCATCATTGAGTGTGGGTGCGCGTCTTACAGTTCTCGGTATTTATTCAAAAGTCGCGACAACACTACCACTCAAACTTGAAGATGGTATAGCAAACGCAACATGGAACAACCCTTACTGTCCGGGTGGTTTGCGTTATGGTGACACTATTTGGATGAATATGCACTACACTAACCCTCATGCAATAGAAGGGTTGTTCGGAAAATCACGCGGTGTGTTAAACGAATATGAAGTTTGGAAAGGTTTCAATGGCGGCAAGGGAGAATTAGGTAACGAGGCTAGAGATACACTACCTCTTGAAAACTTCTTGATAGGCGACACTTGTCTTGAAACCGCACGAAACTTTGTGCAACATCTCAATAAAACAATCGAATTGAATTGGACCGAACTCGGACACACTACATCCGCGCCTGTTGTTGCTTATCTTGACCCTTATCTTAGCACCGAAACACATGCTCGCGTATTGTTATACGATGTCGCACATGATAGAGAGTTTATCGCATTCCACGATTTACACATGCAAGTTCAAACTAGCGCGACTACGCCAACTATCAACGGTCTTGATGTAGCAGCAGGTTTCAAAACTCAACGCAAGGATAAAGCAACAACGATAGGAGAAACCACTCAAGCAATCGGAGGCGTGAATTACAACATTATAGACAGTGAAGGTAAGTCACAATTCATTGAAGGCGCGTATGCTCACAAGGCATGGTATTTGATGGATGAAAGTTTCTTGACTACAAGTGGTGTAGCGACAAGCAAATACAATAGAAAGGGCAGACAGATTGAACATTACATTAAGTTTGGCGAGGAAACCGACCAATTCGGTCAAGGTCGCGTATCACAATCAACAGTGTCTTCATCAGCCGCAGCAATCAGACACGCTGAAACCATGCCTAACGCAGAATCAGAAAAAGTAATTGACGGCACATTTGGCGCGCATCAATTCAACGCTACATTCTTTGATACACCCGATGGAACACGCGTTATATCAGCATTCCTTTGTCTGAAAGGTAAGCGTGCAACTAACAACGATTTATCATCCTATACTAATGAACCACAGTTACAACACTTACCGCATTGGACTGACATGGATTTCGTAAGAAGATTAACAATAGACATGGGTGAAATCGGATTGCGTGAAGGTGTCACCGACATCCAAGCAGCGGCTAAAGAAGTAGTACGAATTATCAATCAAGGTGGCGCGTTAAACGGTCGTAGTAGTCAACGCAGACCTTCAGACCAATACGCAGGTGAAGGTGAAAGATTTGATATTAACAGACGCGCAGTTTCAACAGGAGGCGCAGACACAGAAGAACCCACTGATGCCACCGCTGCTCATCTTCACGCAGACTTTGCGGTAACAGGTTCAACACATGACCCTGCATCATTTTGGATGGATGACGCATTTACTTCATTCGACCGTGGTTCTCACATGGGATATGTTCGCGCACACATCGGTAGGGTTGTTGAAGATTCAGAAGGCAATGAAGGGTTTAGTATAATTATTCATAGTACAGTACCGGGCGCAACAGGTCGAAACTTCTGTGTATGGCTTGATAATAGCAAAGGACAGGCTGAATACAAGCCTCAATTTTTGATAGGGCATGGTGGAAGGTTCCGCAACTTCTTTTGCGCACCACCCGAAATAACCGGAGAAAACATGCATCCGGCTCCTATGCCAATCGACAAAAACGGAAAACCGTTTGCGCCAATTACTACTTTGCGCGAATATGTAGCATTAGATGAAGCAAGTGATGAGTTCTTTACCAACATGCATTTAGGTCACGCGAGTAATTTTAACACAACAATAGACGGTGAAGATTCACCAAACAGTGGCGCAACAACAGGTCGCAACTCTAACACAGGTGCTATGGAATCATTTGAAGACGGAGGACAGAAGTTCACTATCAGAGAAGGTTTACAGAAAGGAACTCGCGCTAGAGCAAGAATAAACTTTGGTGGTATTGTTGCTGCTGGTGTACCGGGATTCGCGCCGGATGCTGGTAAGTGGGGCTTTGGCGAAGAAGGTAAAAGTAAAGGAAGGTTTCATTCAATATACGGTGGGAATCTTAGTGCTAGTGATGATTATTACAACAAATACCACCCTTATGTTCCTTCTTCAGAAGTTGATGATGGTGCAGTAGGCACTCAAACATTGTATGGATTAAAAATGGTGGACCATCGAGGCAAGTCACACATCATTAGATATGTGTATAGACGCGCAGGGGAGTCTTTTTCGCACAAAAACTCTGTCATGCCTAAGACTATTGATGAAGAGATTATGATTCATTTCGATGATAGAGATATAGCACAAGGTGGGTTTACGATTGGTGCAAACATGTGGGGTCAAGGACCCGCGGGTACACCTTTCTATTACACAGGTTCAGACGAAAACAATGAATGGAAGGGTAACACATGGAGAGGTGTTCATACACCAAATGTTGGTTACGCAGTAACAATTGATACAGACACTACCGCAAAAACAGGCAGCACATATAATAATCCTAACACTTTGATTCTTGATAATGGTTCGGGTGTTGGTTATTACAACAACGGAATATGGCACGATGTACCGGATGTTGATGATGTTCTAGGTTGGATGGGTTTCCCTAAAACTAATGGTTTGATATGGTTAGCGATTCCAAACGCACACAATCAATATGGTGATGTCGGAGTTGTCTTTAGTTACACTTGGCGAACCGCGGTTGGTCGAACAGGTCAACAAAAGTTCTTTGGTTTGGAAGGTATAGATGCTGATGATATGGATAATTGGTTTGTTGGTGCGGCATATATGGGTCCAACAAGTGTTAGCAATCAAAACGCTCCTGTGATTATTAGCCCACACTTAAATCAAACAACCATAGTAACAGACGAGTTAATTGCTGCTGCTACTGCATACGCGTTTACTATTGACCCTAACGAAGAAGACCAATACTTTGATTGTAGCAATATGCGCGCACCGGACGGAAGAACATACGGTGAAATACTTGGTGATAATGCTGCTACTGCGGTTAAGATAACTACATTTAACACGAAAAAAGAAGTTATTCCGTTGAAAGATTTGTTTGATGTATCTTTAAGTCGCGATTGGGGATTACAAGCAAGCACCGCCGAAGCCACAGATGTTGATACCCCTACCGTGGGTAGTGGAGGTCAATTCGGTGGAAGACAAGGCGCATTCCAAGAATTAGACGGGTTGAACATAGACGCTGGATATTTACCATACACGCTACTAAACATATCAACTAAGTATAGAGGTGCTAATGCTAACACCGCAACACCTGTTCTAATCAACCAAGCAAATAATGTAGTCAATCTTGATAATTGGCAACAACATCTTCGCGGAGAATTATACACAAGATATGAAGGCGACCATATAACACCTGCTATTGAATCTCATACACATCGCATTCCATCACAAACAGGAGGTTCTGCTTACCCTAGTGGTACTGAATACACTACTTATCAAGTTCAAGTATATGACCCACATCACTTTGCTATTCTTGGTCGTCAACACGCGTGGCAGTTACAACATATTAGCGGAGGAACCAACCTTAACCAAGAAACGGTGGCAACTGAGTTCAATGGTGCTATTGACGGTTCGTGGAGTGAGTTCAAAAAGATGGATATTAATGAAGATACATACTTGTATTGCGCGGCATTAACACCAATAACGAACCCAACTAACAAAGGAGAAAGATTAGTTGCTTGGCATCACGACGACAGCAAGGGTGATTTCAAAGACATTCTTGCCACCGAAGTTATAATGCAACCATTTAAGTTTGAAAATGACATTCAAGGTATTCGTTTAGCCGGTAACCACAAAGGAAACCCGATTCTATATTTTAGAGGCGCGCAAGATAGTATAGACCATCATGTACCGCTTTACTTTGGTGGTGGTTTCAGTGGTGTAGTTATGGATATTAATGACGGTTCGCGCGTTGATTATTCAACTCACAACAAACATCCTTACGCGAAAGGGCCGACAGGAAGTGCGGGGTTGCAAGATGTTGGTGAAAAGATGGGAGCATACGCGCTTCTTGACACTACTGCATTGTTTGCTATGTTCCCTGCTACTATACTTTGCAATCAACATCGTGGAGAAGCAACACCACCATTTGCAAATCAAGATGCTATACTGAACCCCGACCTTGATGGTAACCAAGATAATCAAAACATACCGAATGCTACATACACCAATGTTAAAACTGCTAAACCGATACCTGTAATTCTCCGTTTTGCTCACCCATACGCTAGATACACTGATTCAGAAAACAGTGTCGCGTATGTTATCTTTGGTCCGGGTCAAGCAGTTCCTAAGCATTGGAGTGGTGAAAGTGGATTAGTAACTGCTTCGACAGAACCTTCTGCTAAGTGGACCGCTGCTTGGAAAAAATACTGTTCTCAAGATGGCGCAACAGGAAGTACATACAATCAAGGAAATGAATCGGGTTATTTCCTACCCAACGAATTAAGCAATGGTGAATTGGTTAGCGGTGCTAATCAGTTTTTACCACCAACTGACGGTTACGGCGCGAGAAATACATTCCCGTACAACGCGTTTAGACATTGGGAACCATCTTATGGTTCTCCTAACACAGAGTTCAACCAAACTTCTTCAGTTGAAGCAAGGTATGTGTCTAGTCATTATTGGCACTACAATAGTGCAAGTAAAGACAATGCTAACAGTTACGCGCATCCATTTTCATTCTATAATGCAGCCGCAAGATTCTCTTCAGCGATAACTGATTTTTCACTAGACAAATTGATTTTCCATCTTGACGGAGGATATACTGCTGGTGGTTCTTGGTTTGATAACAGTGTACGAAAAAACCCACCACACCCTGTAACTGCTAGATTAATTGATGCTACTAACGCCACTGTTAGTTACATTGACAGGCTTGGTCTAAACGCAACTATGTTCCGCGTTGGTTCGCAGGTTCTTACAGATTACGACCATGACTTAGACGCAGCAGTACCCGATGATGTGTTTTTGATAGACGCAACCCGTTGTCAAAATAGCGAAGAGTTAGGTGCAGTCATTGCTTCTGCAATTAATACATGGCCGGGTCGTTCTAACCTAAAGGCTCTCGGTGGTTCATTTTTACCGTCGTTCCAAGACGCGCAAAGACAAGACCGTTACGGTTGGATAGACATGGGTCTGCTTACCGCGTATGATTCCACAAACGGTATTGTTTCGATAGGAACTGATTTGCCATTAACATTGCCGGAAAATGGTTGGCTTAGAGTAAGTAACGGCACTGAATCATTATACGGTTATTATTCACATTACGATTTCAAAAAATCGTCAATCAGCGCAGTCGGAAGAAGTTTCATACTTGGTGCTAATTTCTCAACAGGAACTACTATGTTAGAAGATGCTACAACTAACGCACAAAGAAGCGCAGTAACAGGAAGCGGTCACAAAGTGTTTGTTTGGTCTAAAGCAGGTAATCTAAGATGGGATAACGGATTCCAAAACGCAACCGATAGTACGCGTTCAACATCAGCAATAGTGAGAGGAAGTACAACTCAAATGTCTAATGGACCATTCGACCATTTCGCGACCACACAAGTTCACTTTAGCGGTGTAGTTGATGCAATAGATAGAACACGCGCGGTTGGAGCAGTTGGTTGGCATGGTGAAAGATATTCTTATCTAAACAGTCTAACAGTTGATAGTAACAAAGTAGCAGCAGGTCTTGGACCGTGGCATCCGATGTTAGGATTTACACCATACGGGGCAGCAACTTCGTGTCATAACCCTAAATCTATTGAATGGGTTCTCAAAGAAAACTCTAACCCCGATGGTGGAGAAGCCGAATGGATTCCAAAAACGACCACACACGACGCAATAGGATTACATCAGCGTCACTTTGTAGTCATATCTTACGAAGGTGATTTACCAATCATAGCAAAAGCAACGCGAAACGGACAACAGGCGTGTGGTGATATGCTATCTCTCAAATGGAGTAGTGGTGCTGGAACTGCACAAGGTGGTACTGTTACCGCGTATCACAATGAAAGATTCAACAATGACCGTTACAATGCGGAGTCAAACGCTGGTCCACATGTTGAAGCAATGTTTGATACAACAATAACAACTCCTACCGATGATGATGCTAATACTAGATTGTGGACTCACGCAGCATCAACAAGTGTTGCGCAAATGGAAACTTGCTTATTCCCAACCGGCGATTTGTTTTACGATAAAACCCAAAACAAAAACAAACCTCTCTATCCAAACGACGCTATGTTTGATTCAGAAAGTCATACTTTTGAAAATGTAGGGTATAGTTCATATTCAGCACATAGAGATGGAATATACAGTTATTGGAAAACAAGAAACGCAGCACGCAACTTCTTTACTGAGCATGTTGTTTGGAAGAGAATGAGTGGTGGAAACCTTACACTACCTGCTCAAAACGCGCGTGGACTTGGTTCTATACCGTGGCAAGTACACAAGGTTGGTAGTGAATACATTAGGTTTGGAGAAACAATATACGGTAATGTTCGATTTTCATTTGAAACAACTAACGCGGCTATGTTCCCAATTATTCAAGCGCAAGAATTAGCGCACCCTGCGTTAGCAGAAGAACATCCATACGAAATACGAAACGCTTTGATTATACCTAACGAAGAGTTGCAATTCAAAGAGATGATGGTTGTCGATGATACAGGTCAAGAACATGTCATAGAAGGCGGGTCACCGCTTGGTGTAATTATACGCGACTATGAACTTGTGCATGACCGAGAAAATGAAGGTCTTGCACCTGCGTTAGCAGGTTCCGGTGTATCACCTAACATGAAAATACAGTTACCAAATCACGATGAAATACCCGGTAACATACTTGTACGCGCAGGTTTTGACAGGTTACAAGCATATCAGCACGAAACATTAGGTAGTGGTGGTTTACAACACCCTAGTCAACCTGTTAGCAATGTTGCTACCGCGTTTGAGTCTAGTGCTGATAGACCTAAGACAGAACCGTATTGGGAACAAGAAGGTTACGAACATATCAATCAGAATCCAAATAATTTCCCCGATAGTAATAACAGTCTGCAATCAAGGAACATACTAGAAACATCATATGAACCACATGACCGCGCATTGTATTTCCATATAACCAAGATGGGTTACACACACACCGAGCGTGAACCATTACGAATTATTGGCAACACTATGACGCTTAACCAACTTACGGTTGCGTCTGTTGGTACTAACACTATCACCGCTAACACAGCCATTACTGCTGATATTTGGAAACAAGACCCGACACCGGACGGACGATACTTCTTGTCAATCAACGGTACGATTGCTTCTTTCAAGGATGTAAGTGGAAGTAATTTCACAGAAGTTGTGTTTGCACCGGATTTCAAATGGTCTGCTGGTGACAGTATCAAACCGTCGTTCTATATCCCCGCTGGTTCAACAAGGCAGTTTGCTGCACGCCGATTGCGCGACCACGCAGAAGTAAGCGGTAACAGCCCGGACAAACCTCACACAGATTGGGTTGGTGCTAACAATAGTAAGAGTCCAGCGATTGAAGTTCGCGCGGCTAACAAACTTACACCAATGCCACTACCGCGTATGGGTCACCACTATGTTATGCCAACTATGGCTACGCTACCGGGTCATCTTGCTCACCCTCAATATCAGCAGATATACGATGTCTCCCGTTCATGTCATGGTGCTACTGATTACGATACAGAAAAGACTATTCCAAATCCTCTTCTTTGGTTCTCCGGCCCTACCGCGCCTAACCCACCAAGTGATATTCATGGTGATGGTTTCACACTTCTTACAGAAACCAAATTGCGATTTGACGGCTACGGTATAGCAGATGATAGCGCGTCTTGTAATGCTGCGGGAGGGCATCGCATTCAACTTGAAAGTGGTACTAACTACAACACACAATGGCACTTCCCCGACCCTGCGGAAGTTGGTGCATATCAGATTGTTATACAACCAAACCTGTTCAGTAAGCAATTCATGGGTAACAATGCAAACACAGTATTTACTTCAACTGATGCACCGGAAGACCCAAGTGGAACTAATACTACTAAACAAACTCTCACCGACCAAATCTTTGCTACGGTAGTTGCACTACAAGCAGGTGACCTCATACTATCAGAAGCAACTATGGCTGATGTGCGCGGTTGTGAAATATACATCAATGAGATTATTCTTGACCTAGACCCATCAACGCGAGAACAATTTACTAACATTCCAATGTTAGGGTTAAACAACCCGTTTGGTGTCAACGCTTCATCATCCGGTGCATTTACGCGTCGCAGTATGCCGTACCACCCGAATATGTTCCATCGTTCAACTCCGGGTCACACTGTTACTGTGCCGTGGTGGAGTACCGCTTTCGCATCTTCTAGTATATTCAACGCGGTTACTGCTCCGTGGAAAGGCACAGAAATATATCATCCCGATGACTACTACATGTTCTGTCGTTCAACACTTGGTGCGGTAGGAGTACAAACTACTATGCTTGGTTACCCATCTCACTACCTTGATGTTTACACTGAGTATTTAGTATCACTAGAACCTACTGCGATTGTTGAACATTGGGATAGTGGAAACAGTAAACTGTATGTGCGCAACAATACATTATTCCCGCTTGTTGGTGCTAAATATTACGACCAACAACTTGTTTTGATTGATGAAGACGGTATTGAACAAACGGCAACATATACCGATAGAGGCTATATCAGTGGTGTTGGTGCAGACGGGCCGGTTGTATTCGACGGTGTAACCGCAGTAACAAGTGGGTGGTCTTCTGCTGCTACCGCAGCGGCTACCGCTAATGAC
>CEPG01003081.1_pt1 | contig 38947 bp, 53 predicted proteins | sample 530551 | NCBI WGS metagenome assembly CEPG01 (sample SAMEA2620384, study PRJEB7988) | marine metagenome | biome: marine biome (ENVO:00000447); feature: surface water layer (ENVO:00002042); material: "saline water (ENVO:00002010), including plankton (ENVO:xxxxxxxx)" | depth 5 m | reverse complement strand
TCTTGGAGATCCACACATGCAGGCTGAATACGCTAGAATAGCGATAGGGATGGCTGAGGTCTTCCTTCTAGAGGTTGCAAAGAAGAAAAATCAGACACTAGAGGTAAAAACTGATGAACAAGATCATTGACAACGTAAAAGACATGATTGGTGACTGGTTAGCGTCTGCTAAGTCAAAAAGACTGCTTGCAGCAGTAATAACCTCGGTTTTCACCACAATTGGCGTGGAAACAGGGTGGTTAACCACAGAACAGGCTCTAAATATCTCTGGAATCGCTATTGCAGCTATTTTGGGTGATTCTTTCCGTCCTATGAACCCGGAGAAGTAAAATGGTTCGTAAAAGACGAACTAGAAGGGATGATATGGACGATCAGGGCTATTACACCAGACCTGACGCTAAATCTTCCCGTATAGAGGCTAAAACCGAGGCTAAAAGCGACAAATACGACTATAAGGTCTCAAAAGTCAACGCCAAGACGGAAAAAAGCTACGCCACCGCTGCTAAACGCAATGCATTAGCCAATTTGATAAAATGGGTGCTGATAGCAGTAGGTGTCGTCTATGCATTGACCAAATTCGGTGGATCAGGCTTACTGGACAAGGCAAAAGGGTTAATCGGACTATGAGAACTAGATTTATCAAAGATTACGTCAAGAATCGCATGGTGATACGTGGTCCCTTCACTGAAGATACGGTGATGGTCAGCAAGTACCTCGTTTCCAGCGGATACAAGCCAGTTACCTTCGTAGCATACTGGAAACATATCCTTTTCTGGTGGAAGAAGCCTAAATCGACTCCTTCCCAGAAGAAATAACTTTACTTATTAATAAATAACGACCGAAGCTTTAGCGAGGGAGTGATGGATCAAGCCCTAAGTGAAGATGCCCTCTTCTACTTCTATCGCTGTGTTCCCCAGAGAATAATTGATGGGGACACGGTGGTTCTGAAAATAGACCTTGGACTTAACGTCTCAGTCACTGAACCATGTCGTCTCAAAGGCATCAACGCCCCCGAGATACGAGGTTTAGAGCGTCCAGAGGGGTTAGAGTCCAAAGCCTTCTTAGAATGGCTTCTGGACGGTCCTAGCGACTTCGCCTGCCAGACGTACAAAGACCGAACTGGCAAATACGGGAGATATCTTGTCGACCTGTATGCTGATGAGGTTTGCGTCAACGAAGCAATGGTGGCAGAAGGCTATGCAGAAGAAATCGAATGATCTCCGTATCAGTGTAGGTGTGAACGAGCAGGTAAATCACCCGAAACACTACACCAAAGGCAAACTGGAGGCATGGGACGCTATTCATGGCCTCGGATTAGGTTACCTCGCAGGGAATGTGGTAAAGTATCTAATTAGATACAAGCTGAAAGACAACCCAATGCAGGATCTTTTGAAAGCTCAGGCGTACCTAAACAAGCTAATCGAGGAAGAATCGAATGAGTCTACTGGATCAGATTAAGAATAAAGACCAAGTATTCCATGGTTTACGTCCTAAGTGGACAGCCTATATTCCTCATGATCCTACGGCGAAACAACTAGCATTCCTGATGTTACCTCATCGTGAGGCTTTCTATGGGGGTGCGGCAGGGGGTGGTAAGTCTGACGCTCTCCTGATGGGGGCATTGCAGTATGTAGACGTTCCGGGCTACGCTGCTATGATCTTCCGTAAGACATTATCTGACCTTAAACAACCCGGAGCCTTGCTCGACCGTACTCATGCATGGCTCTCAAACACTCCTGCGAAATGGAACGCTGGTGAACACACTTATTACTTTCCTACATTCGACGATAAAGGCAATCCTGCGGAGCCTGCGAAGCTTACGTTCGGGTACATCGGACAAACCGATGCCTACACCCGCTATCAGGGAATCGAACTCCAGTACTGTGCATTCGACGAGCTTACCCAACACTGGGAAGACGATTATCTGTATCTCTTCTCTCGAATCCGGCGTAACCGATGTCCTGAACACGGAAATGACCGAGACCCAACTTGCAAAGATTGCGACTTACGTTCTTCCGTCCCTATTCGAATGCGATCAGCATCCAACCCCGGAGGTGTGGGTCATCAATGGGTGCGGGATAGATTCGATATTGGGCCATCACCCGATCCAGATAATCCCGAAAAGCAAAGATACGTAGGTCGCCATGCTGACCGACCGTACATCCCTGCGTACATCTCCGATAACCCATTCCTCGACCAAGAAGAATACAACATCGGTCTGGATCAGTTAGACCCTGTCACACGCGCACAGCTACAGGGTGGAGACTGGGGAATCTCGGCAGACTCACGATTCAAGAAACAGTGGGCCAGATACTACAGCGTTCGTGGACCAAATATTTGCATGGGCAAGGATGGTAAAGGAGAAGCCCACCCAATTGATTCTCTCCAGAGAATATTCTGTACTATCGACCCTGCGGCATCATCAAGAGAAGGGCCGGGGGACAAAGACATCTGGCGTAAGCAAGCCAGCTATACAGTTATCTCGACATTCGGACTCACCTTGGACTACAACCTCGTCTGGTTAGACATGCGTAGATTCCGTAAAGAGATCCCAGACATCCTTCAGGAAGTGCGTACTGTTTACAAGAAGTGGCAACCACAGTACTTTGTCTGTGAATCCTCTGGACTAGGTAAGGGGGCGTACCAGATGCTCCTGAAGTGCGGTCTGCCTGTTAAACCTGTTCACCCTCACTACGACAAGCTGGTTCGGGCCACCGATGCCATGAACCGTATGCAGCAGGGAAAGATCTGGCTTCCTCAAACCGCAGGTTGGTTAGCTGACTGTGAGAAAGAATTATTCACATGGACAGCCCACCCTCATCAAAGCGACGACATCATAGACACTTTGGCGTACGCAGCGAAAGAAGTTAGTTGGGAAGCAGCCCATGAGGAGCGGAGTATGTCCGAACTCTACATGGATGATCTTCCGTCAGTGTTCTGATTACTTGGCTTCTAAGATCTCGTAATCAATGTATTTAGAAACTCCCAATTCTTCGTCTCGTTTTGCAACGTAGAACAATCTTAACCAGTATGCTCCGATTGGCTTAGGAGGCGCACCTCGTTCTACATGCCAGCCATCGTAACCGTCTTTGAATTCTTCTTTGTAAGTCGGAATACATAGATGCGTTTGTTTATCGTGATAGGTTCCTTTTTTACCTAAACGTAATCGCATCAGATCGACTTTCCACGATTCGTGAATGTGACCACTAATAACGATGTGCGGGTCAGGTAGGTAAACAGCCTTACGAGCAGTTTTGATAACGCCTTTGGTCACTGGACCACCACCACCTGCACCATGGGAGTAATGCAAAATCAACGTGCGTCCTGAAACCCTTTTTGTATTAGGGTCATTTATCGAAAATCTTACAAAGCCAGAGTACCCACCATTGTGAATTCTGTGGTTTGTTCGATACTTAAGCTGAGTAGTCAATCTTTCAATTAAGTCAGTCTCCTGACGTTTTAAGATAGAGGCTTCATGGTTACCCCGAGCAATGACAATAAACTGATCAGCGTAGGGTAGAAAAAAATCAGAAGCAGTGTCCACCAGAGCGTCCAAATACTCAGGAACCTTATGCTCCTCTCGGATATCTGCTTTCGAGGATCTCGGGTCATACTTCCCCTGCATGGCACAGAAGAAGTCACCACAGTCAATAATTCCTGCGTTTCGTTCTCGTGCCTGTTCTAGATGTTTTTCCTGAAGTTCCCAATCACTTTTGGGGTTATCCCAGTGTCGGTCGGAAGTTAATAAAAACCACTGCTCCCACTTACTAAGTGTACCTTTTGGAGTACATCTTACGTTGAAAACATTTCGTGAGGATTTAGTAACAGCATATGTTGGTTCGAATTTGGCAGTAGCCATACTGTCTCCTAGTCGCTAGCTAATGAATCCGCAATTGTAGGGCTTCCTGCGGAGGGAAGTTGTACCCCAATTCCTTTTCGGAAGAAAGTCTGGAAAACACCAGAATCATTGTTAGTCACTGAGAAGGTAAAGTTATCATCTTTCCTAAACTTACCTGCACCAGAGATTACAACTGCGTTGATACCTCCATGGTAGTCAACAGGACCAAAGTTCAATGCATCAATTGATACAACAGCAGCACTTGTTAACGTGTTGGTCATGTTAATGACTAGTTTGAAATCTGAAGGAATTTCAGTGGGCATATTGATGTAGAAGTGCTTCAATGTGTAACTGGTAGCAGCAGCCAAAGCTGAAGCATCCATCGATATCTTTTCAGTAGACGATGCTGTAAAGTCTGTACCTTCGAAAGTAATTTCAAGCTCACCTGATGTGATCGTAGCATCACCTTTGACATAGCAGGCAAGGCAATATCGTCGATATCTGTTTACAGCACTAGCTGCTAGAGCTTGTGAGATCTTCCAAGCTGCTGATCCGTTCCCAACAAATGAAAGTGCATAAGTCCCTTTGTAGGGAGACGCAGATCTTGTTGGATCTGGAGTAAGGTCACTAGACCATGTCCCAAGTGTCGAGGCATCTGTCCATGTTTCAAAACCAGCATTTGTAAAGTAACTGGCAGTCTTTGAATCCAGAGGACGTAAGGTAGGGCCTGCGTTAGACCCACTACTTTCTGTGGTGTACTCCTCTGAACCGATACTTCCACCCCATTCAAATGCTTCCTGATCGAGAGTGGCATTACCAGTCACCGAATCACGAACACAAATAATTTGTAGGGAATCTGAAGTCGGAGCAAGCTCACTATCAACTTCGTTGTAGTCTTCATAAGCAGAGAATGCGGAAGAAGGAGCGTTATGTCCATCGAGAACCTTGTCCAGAAGAACGGTCCCCGCAGTGGCATTAGTCTTGCTGGCAGTTACAGATCCAATAGTCACTGTGCTGCTTTTTATCGTTTGTGAACTGGCATTCATATCTGCGATGAGTTCAATAAGAATGCCGTCCCAACCAGAAGTAGTGTTAAAGTTATCTAACACCAGTTCATCGTTATTAAGCACATCGGTAACTTTGCTGGTTAACGTATCGATCCACGATAGAGCAGATGATTTGAATCCATCAAAGACATCAGTGTTGTCTCGATAAAGATCTATCGGAGCAGAGTTAGCCTGCATTTCTGTTTCAATTTGAGTACGGTCTGTTTCTAAATCGGATATAATGGTCACAAAGTCATTGATTCTTTGTACATACTCACCGATTATTTCGAACAAGTTTGTATACTGAGCGGAGCTAAGTCCCATGGTCTGTCCCTGTATATGATTACTTGACAAGAAATTAGCTAACAAATTATCCTGTTAGCAGATAGGTTCTCTTTATTATTACACAAGATAACCTATAAAATGAATTCAGCGAGGAAGATATCTCATATGCGATTCAAAAAACCTATCGTCACTACTGGAGTTTATACCATACCGGGTGACGTTCCAAGAAAAGTAAAAATCAATCAAGAGAGACTAGCTCATTGGAAAGCTCAATTTGATAAGATGAAAGAGGCGGGTGTTTCCGTACCTGCTCCTTGGAATCACAGCAAAGAAGCTCTTCCAATGTCTGTCGGTAATGACGGAACCCTCCCCAGAAGTGACATCAACGCAGGTTGGTGGGATAAACTTTGGGTAGAAGACGGTACTCTCTGGGGAGAATTAGATGTTCCTCAGAGTGCAGATGCTGTTAAAATTGGAACTAATGTCAAAGAGACCTCTATTTATGTCCGACCTGACTTTGAAGACGGTTCAGGAAATAAATGGCAGGACTCTTTAATGCATATAGCTTTGGTTACTCATCCAATTGAAAACGGACAGGGTAACTTTACGCCCGTTGGAGACGAGTCAGGACTGGCTATCTCCATGTCACATTTAACGGAGCCACTAGAAATGGCATCGCCAGAAAAAGCTGAAGAACAAGTTAGCTCTAACCCTGTTGGAGTTAGCCCTGATCGTGAGAACTCTCAAAATGGAGTTCCCGCATTGTTAGAGGCTCTTCGAGCAGTCATGATTGATTTGCCTGAAGATACCAATGACACTAATTTTATGGAAAGACTTTTGGTTGCTTTACGTCAGAAGAAGGCTTCTGAGCATCCAGAAGATAAATCTGTTTCTAAACCACCGGAGGGGGCAAAAGAACAACCTGCCCCAGTTGCTATGTCACAAGAAAATGCAAAAGAAATAGAGGCATCCTCCGACGATAAGCAGTTGGAAGAGGTAGTAATGTCTCATCCTAAGTTCCAAGCTGCCCAGAAGACCGTCAATTTCTTGATGGGTCACATTGGGAATCAGCACAAAGAACAACTCGCTTCCCGTCGAGATAGTCTCATTGCAGAAGGCAAGATCACGGAAGAATACGCTGCACAGCACCTGAATCCATCAATCGATGGTTTCCAGATGTCGTTCGGCGAAGACGGAAGTGTATCTGAATGTGCTGCTGCACAGATCATGGACGCTCTTGAAGCTGCTCCATCACTTACAACGAATATTTTGGGTGGAAGCAATTCCAGTCAGGATCTTAACAAACTCGCTTTGGCTATGTCACAGTCAGGTGTTTCAGGTCTTCCAGCAGGAATCAACTTGCAGGAAGAAAAGAATCCAGTAGCAGGAGAAGGGCTAAACCCTGACGATGTTGCTTTGGAATTCCTGAAAAACACTGGCCACGCTAGCTAATTTTGTCCCCTTTAGTGAAGAGGTAAAAGGAATATGTCTTTCGAATTCACTGGAGCCTTTGGACTCCCTTCTGTACAAGCTGCACTGGAAACATCTGAAAATGTTTTCTGGTGGGGACGATTTGAGCAAGAAGCGTTCATCGGTTCAATCATTGATGGGTCTGCAAGAGACTCAGGAAACTCAGGCTACACGGATGTATTGCGTCCGGGCCTACTTTTAGGTCGTGTCACTTCCAGCGGTAAGCTGAAAGAATGGAACCCTGCTGCAACAGACGGTACGCAGGAAATTTACGGTGTCCTCGGCTACTCCCAGAAAATGCAACGAATGGGCAGCAATGCTGATCGTTGGTTAGGTTGGGTTTACGTTTGGGGTTACCTCAAGGCTGATCGCATTCTCATTCCGGGCCAAGCCAGCACTGGTATCTCCGGTAATGCGAATGAACACCTGATTCGCGCACAGCTTAACAAACGATTTACTTTCTCGGATCAACTTGAAGGTAATAGCTTTGGTGGTTATCGCAACGTAGTTGCTAAGACTGCTGATCATACTGTGCTTGAAGCAGAACACGATGTTCTATTTACTAATCGAGGTGCTTCGGGTGAGGTTGAGTTCACTCTTCCTACTACACCAAAAGCAGGACTTCGCTATGGCTTTTATGTCGCTGCTGATCAAAACGTAATCATTAACGCTGCTTCAGATAAGATGATTACATTTAACGATATTGATGCTGACGCAGTAGCTATTTCGACTTCAAGTGAAAAACTTGGAGCGTTTATTGAATGCTATGCCGATGGTTCATCGTGGTTGGTTGTACATCACGGTGCTAATACACTTACGGTAACAACCTAATAATTACTAGGAGAAATTAAATTATGGCTGGTGAAATCACCCTCCAACAGTTGATGCAGACTCCCGTAATTACTCGGGTTGTTTCACGCATCAAAACCCCAATGACCTTGTTCCAGAACTTCTTTAAGATGCTTCCGGGACAGGCGGGTACTCAGAATGTTTCTGGTCGTTACCTTGGTTGGGATATTTTCGACAAGACTCGTCTGATCGCTGAAGGTCGTGCGCCCGGAACTGGGCCATCAACCGTACAGCGTAAAGCAGTCGGTCACGTTAGTGCAGTCGCCTATCGCGCTCACGAAAAGATTACTCTTCTTCACGAAGAGATCTTCCGTACTCGTCCTCTGGGACAGCAGTTCGGTGTCGTGGATGTGAATGGTCAGAATTACATCAATCGTCAGCTTGAGTATATGACTCAACGCTTTCGTAACTCTCGTGAGTTTATGATCTCACGCATGTTGCGAGGTGGCTTTGGTGTTAAGCAGACTGGTGAATCTTGGGTTCCTGTAGAAAAAGGTGCTGGTACATTCGATATCGATTATGCCCTTCCTTCAGAACACTTGAATCAGCTAGATCTCGGCACTGGTTCCGACATCATTGACGCTGGATGGCAAAGTGCTTCCACGAACGTGATCAAGCAAGTCTTGAACGTCAACAAAGCATTTGAACGACTTCACGGTCGTCCATTGCGACACATCTGGATCAACAGTTCTACTTTCGAGTTGCTGTTAAACAACACTTCATTGCAGAACACTGCTGGTACAGCTTACCGAATCTTCGATTCGCTGACTGCTCGCAACATGTCTTCTGCTGAAGGTATTCCAGATAGTGGTTTTGATGTAGTCTTCCGTGGTCTTCCACTTCAGACTTTCCACATCTACGATGGTGTTCTGAATGTTGATCAGACTGTTGATAGCGACACAGCCGCTAACAGCAGCATGTTCATCCCAGACAACGTTGCCATCTTCATGCCAGATCCAAACCCAGATTGGGTTGGTCTGATCAACTCTTCCGAGTTCGTGAAAGAAAACATCATGGACAACGGTAAGCAGGTCTACGGTTTCCATAGCTGGACAACCAACACAATCGACCCTGCTGGTGTTGAATTGAAGATGATCGATAACTGTCTTCCAGTTCTCTACGTGCCAAAGTCAATCGCTTACGGTACTGTAGCTAACTTCTAAGATAGCTTCGATTGAAGTCAAAGACGGGCTATGGGCGTTTGGCCTGTGGCCCGTTTTTTATTAGGCATAAAGATGAAAACACTATTTGCATTTTTACCTCCTGTACTGGCAGCAGCAGACGGATTCCCAAACTTTGAATGGGGAACTGTCAGTGCAACCGGGCTGTTAGGTTGGTACTTGTGGTATAACACTCGAGTCACCATGCCAAAACATCAGGAGCAGATCTCGAACATGCAGGCCCACTTTAGTGAACAGATTCTCGCCCAGAGAGATCATTACGAGAAACTTCTGGATGAGCAGCAGGGTCGACATGAAGAGCGTCATAATCAAATTGTGGGAGCGTTGGAAAAGCTGGTTGACAAGCTAGAGGAATAATATGGCTACGATAAGTAAAATTTTGATCTGTCAAAAATGTAAGCAAGCTTACGATGTTACTTATCTTGTTTTAGATCACGGAATACAACGACTCAACGAATACTTACAGGACGAATGTCCTCATTGCGAAGGTAAGCAAAATGGCGAAGAAGAAACTTAAGAAGCCATTCAAAGGCTACAACAAAAAAAAGAATCATCCCGAGGGGGGTCTGAAGCCTTCCTACGCAAAGAAGTTAGGCATTCGGGCAGGCATCGAAACCAAAAGAGAAGCAGAACGCAAAGGCGGTGTTCGCAAGATGTCAAAGAAAACTCAGGCTCGACGCAAAAGCTTCTGTGCCAGAATGAAAGGGATGAAACGTAAACTAACCTCTGCGAAGACTGCTAATGATCCCAATAGCAAGATCAACGCATCATTAAGAGTCTGGAAGTGTTGAGATGAAAAAACCTAAAATGAAGAAACGTAAGATGAAGAATCCTTGCTGGAAAGGTTACGAAGCTTACGGAATGAAAAACAAAAACGGTCGTATGGTTCCTAATTGCGGAAAGAAGAAGTAGTCATGCCAAAAGTAGGTGGAAAGAAGTTTAGTTACACTGCCAAAGGTAAAGCCAAGGCAGCTAGGTATCGAAAGAAGATTGACGAGAAGAAGCGTAAAGCTAAAGAAGCTCGCAAGATGGTCGTCACTGATGATGCAAAGCCAACCTCCCGTTACAAGTACCCCAAAGGATCTAAACTCAAATGACTCGAATAAGTAGAGCAACATCGAATACGGTTAGCTTCTCTCCTTCCAGAGCTATTGAGACATTCCCTCACATGGATCTGTCTGGTGGCGGTGGTGGCGGTAGCACTACGGTTACATATGATGTATTAACTTCAACAGCATCTCCAAGCAGTTATAAAGATTCTGCAACCTTCAGAGCAACGCAGTATTATGACAACACGCCTCCCACTACTTATGATGACTTGCAAGCTGGCAACAATGATTACAAGATTGGTCTAGACTACAGCAGTTGGAGCAATCGTTATCGATTTTATCAAGCATACTTTAGGTTCGTAAACGTGGCATTGACGCAAGGTGCGACGATTGAAAGTGCATATCTTAAGGTTGAGTTCCACAGCGGTAGTGAGAGAGCGTTTAGAATCAATGGGTTTGATGTCGATAATCAAGCACAGCCATCAACTAGCAACAACGGTTCTGAAGGTGCGCATAGCAACCACACTACTGCATCTGTCGATTGGACGGTTGCAACACTTGCCTCAGGAGAGGAGGTTTCAACATCTCCTGACATAAAAACAATCGTGCAGGAAATTGTTGACCGTTCGGGGTGGTTAAGCGGCAACGCTTTGATGTTGGGTGTATGGCTTCCGTCCTCGGAATCGGACGACTACTTCAGGACGTTCAACACAGGCAAAGATTCAAACGACACTAAGCCACAATTAGAAATCACATACTCATAGGAGAAACTAGATGGCTTTTACAAAAGTACTTAATGCAGTTTCTGCCAACTCCAATAGTTCGACATATGACTTCAACAAAGGCGAAGGTCAGATCGTAGCTGCTGGTACTTGGGATACTGCTACAGTCAAATTACAAATGTCTCCCGATGGAGGCACAACTTGGGTTGATGTAGGTTCTGCATCAACATTTACTGAAGATGGTACTGCGAGCTTTGCACTCAATGCGTGCAAAGTTCGTGTTAATGTATCGTCTGTAGGATCAAGCACATCTGTTAGTGCTTGGATTTCCACAGAAGTTCATGGTGATTTAAGCACATAGGAGTATAACTAATGGCTGGATTCACAAATGCTGGAAAAGAAAACGTCCTGAACTATGCGTTCAGAGCAGTTTCTACTCCATCAACTTACAAACTTCATCTTTGCACTAGTGCCTCTGCTCCTTCGGCAGATACTAATACACTTGGTGATTTAACTGAAATTAGCGATAGCTACACAGTAGCTTCTTTGACCCCCGGAGCAACTGATTTTGATTCCACTCAGGAAGATGATAGCAATGACAAAGGTATCATTCAGATCAAAGACATTACCTTTGCTGGCCCAATTACAAATGCTCGGTACTGCGTACTGACTGACGATAATGCAACCGAAGCTTCTCGTGAAGTTCTTTTGTATTGGGACTTAGCTAGTGATCGAAGTGTAAGCTCTGGGCAGAACTTAGTTCTTCAGGACTTGCAAATCGAACTAACTGAATAGTTCAAATAACAGGCGGTACTCTCAACTGGGGGGTACCGTCTTTATTTTTAGGGTGCGTAGATGACTACCATTACTGAAGTTATAGCGAACAACATCGACGATGGATATGCTGAGTACGAAGACTACTACAGCAGTGGTGCCAGTTGTCAGACTGTAAGCTCCGGTGATACAACTGTCAGATTTTATGGGCGGTCGGACTTTGGAGACCAAGCCCAGCACTGGAAGACTTGGAGACCTTATTTAAGATTTGAAACAGTTAATGTTCCGCAGGGAGCAACAATAACTTCAGCAAAAATACAACTTGCCTTTCACTCCCAAATAAATGGTTCTGGACAATCAGTCACAATACGAGGAGAAGACACTGACGATGCATCGTCCGCAGCCAGTAGTTGTAGTGCATTTGGAGGAGCTACAAGAACATCAGCAAGTGTAACGTGGTCTTTTGCCTCCGGTATGAGTGCAGGTACATTTTATGACACCGCTGACATCTCCACTATTATCCAAGAAATTGTAGACAGAACTGGCTGGACTGCTAATAACGATATGCAGTTCTTTTTTGAAGACCACACCTATGTTAGCAGCACTAACTGGCTTTTTGATTTTCGTAGCAAGAATTACAGTGGCAGCACCTACACCCCCAAGTTAGTAATAGAATACTCGTCGGGTGTAAACGTAACCCCTGCTGCAATTTCTGCGGGTGGTGCGACATCTGGTCCTACAGTTGTACTTTCTGGTTTTAATGTAACCCCAAGTGCAGCTACTGCGACCGCAGCAACAGTTGCTCCTACAATTTCCAGTTCGGATCTTAATGTAACTTCAAACCCAGCCTCTGCTACGGCGGCAACTGTTAATCCTACAGTTTCACTACCCGACTTAGTACTAAGTTCAATTACCGCTGCATCAGCTACTGCTGCTACTAAGTTTGATGTAACTGTTAGCGGGATCACCGCAGCCAGTGCTACTGCAAAAACAAATCATGCTGATCACGGATACTACTGGTTCTTAGTTGAGCAAGAAGAAACAGCTTATTCTGGAATGAATAGTTCCACTTCTAACGATTTGTACACAAGTAAAACCTCTGCTTACGGGTCTGCACAAAGTTCTAATGTAGAGTACAACCTTGATCACAACTTTCTTGATGTGTCTTACACAGAAGTAGGTGAAATAAGAACAACAAGAACAATCTATTTAGCTTTTAGTGATGTAGACATCCCTCCGGGGTTGGAGTTTACTGAAGTCAAATTAAGCGGTAGCGTAAAAACATCAGTCTCTAGCTCTGCTAGTGATAGACCTTCTTCAGGCGCTGCCTGCTACTTGTTTCAAACTACGAGTGCTGATTTAGAATTGCCAACAAGTTTAGTTGACACGGTTGGTAATGGAATTGGTGATACCCTTTACATTATTCCAGCAATACCCGGGGAAGCGGTTCCTAACGCTGGACGTACTGCTCAAAACCAAAGTTTTGATCTAGCTGGATATTGGGGTCCTTTAAATTCTTTTCCTCAAAAGTCAGATGATCTTAAAGACGAATTTCAACAATTATGGAATATTCTTCTGGATGACTGGCAAAGAGAGCATAACTTCGCTATGAAGATAAGCCCTCCGGCTATTACAGATCAGGATGATACTTATGCTTTTGCATTAGAAGGTAGAAGGCATGCCGGAGGTGGAGTTTACACTGGCAGTCCTGTTTCTATCGAGATTAAGTATGTTGTCAGATCAGTCACTCCTGATCCAGCTTCTGCCAGAGCAGTAACACCCGCTCTACCACTAACTGTAACTCCCACGGCTGCATCTGCCAAAGCAAAAGCTTTTGACGTACCAACGATCACAACATGGTCACCTATAGCTTCAGCCACGGCAGCAACGGTGGCACCTACTGTAGAGTTTGGATCACTTACCCTTAGTAGCATTACAGCAGCTTCAGCAAAAGCTGCCACTGTTGACCCTTCTGTATCAGAAACATACCCACCAGTATCTGCAACCGCAGCTACCTCTGGACCAACTGTAGTTCTTGGGAGTTTGACGTTAACTCAGCCTGACATTGCATCAGCGTCTGCTGTTACAACAACTCCTACAATAGTGACTTGGTCATCAATAGTTTCAGCAACAACAGCTACTGTAGATCCTTCTGTTGTCTTTGGTTCTATCACTACAACTCCTACAGCAGCATCCGCTTCAGGAGCAACAGTAGCACCTACGCTTGTATTCGACTCACTCACCCTCTCAGGAATTACAGCGGCTAGTGCCGTTGCTGCAACCACTAGTCCAACAATCTTCCAGTCAACTCTGGAGCTAACACCAACAGCAGCCAGTGCTAAGGCAGCTACAGTATTCAACGGTACGTTTGGTACTGACGGACCTGCTAGTGCTAAAGCTGCTACTTCAGGACCGACTGTCAGCATCACTGGCTCTCCTGATTTGTATATTGAGGTGGCTGACATTGCTTCCGCAGTTGCTGCCACTGTATTTAACGGTACCTACGGAACCTCCCCTGCTTCAGCAAGAGCAGCAACTGTTGCACCAACCATCACGACTACTGGTGGTGCGCATATTGAAGTGACTCCTACGGCAGCAAGTGCGGTCGCTGCTACTGTGTTCAATGGCTCTTATGGGGCTTCTCCAGCCTCCGCAAGAGCAGCTACAGTTAGTCCTACCATTACCACTACTGGTAGGGCACATATAGAAATTACTTCAGATCCTGCTGTAGCTACCGCAGCCACTGTAGCCCCAACGGTAGTCCTGACCACCCTGACAGTGGCACCTGCGGCAATATCTGCAAAAACAGCTACTTCTGGGCCAAACGTATTTATCCCTGTGGTGTCCTGTAAGGCACGCACATCAGGACCTACTGTTTCCACTAGTTCAGTCAGCGTAACGCCCTCAGCAGCCTCCTCAGCGGCTTCTACGGCCATTGGGAGCGTATTTGGGGAATTAGTCCTGTCTGCCATCACAGCAGCGACAGCGTCAGCCTCGACTTATTACGGAACGATAGTACCTGCTAGAATATCAGCTAGAGCAATTACAAAGCTCGGTGGTCTCCCAACGAATATAATTAAGATAGTTGGGGAGATCCCATCCTTCGTTTCTGCCTCAGCAATTGAAGAGTCTTTTGTTGATGGGTTGGCAAGAAATGAAAGGTTTGCAGAGCAGACATTAACAAACGAAATATTCAGAGATCTTATTTCAGCTAATGAGCTATTTAGAGATCCAGATGTAGATAACGAAACATTGGAGTAAGCATGTCTCGGTCAAAATTAAATGAACGTGAGCGACGAGTTGACGAAGGCTGTACTGCACGATACCAAACAGAGTTTAAAGATGAAACTGGCACAACAATTACTTCCCTCACAACACTTACTTTAACTCTGTACGATGACTCGACAGGAACGATCATTAACAGCCGTAATCAGCAAAATGTGTTGGACCAAAACAACGTAGTGTTTTCCGGGAACACGTTAATCTGGACATTACAACCTGCGGATAACATTATCGTTACCTCTGGAGTTAGAACAAACTCCTATGAAAGACATATAGCCCTGTTTGAATATACTTATGACTCTGGCAGCAAGTCAGGCAAGCATGAACTAGAGTTCAGCGTTAGACAGTTGAAAAAGGTGAGCTAAATGGTTGAATCATTATCTTTTACATACACTTCCCGAAGTGAGATCGAGAGAGTGTTTGGTAACAAAGCAATTGTCTACCGAGCGGATGATCTTTCTGGATCGGAAGAAGCTACGATGATGGAGGAAGTAGTCGGTGAGGCTACTGAGATGATTAATTTCTACTGCGGCATGAACTATGCAGAAGTAGATCTTAACGACTCTTACATTGTGCGTAGATGGGCTACATGGATCGGTTGTCACCTCCTCTCCCAGAGAAGAGGTAATCCAGCTATGTTTATGGAGAAGTATGAAGAGACGCTTCGTCTTCTGGAAGAGATCTATAAGTTTAACAGGATCATACCACGACTACCGACGAGAGAAGATCTTACACCTGCGATGTCTAACCTGCACATTGATGATCGTTTCCGAACTCACAAGATTCGAGTTCATCCTACGATTTCTACTGGAGGCACATACGGTAAACAAGACTTGTCACCAAGGTTCCCATTTGAATGGCTTTAGAATTATCTGGACTTGTAGGCGATTTACCAAATGTGCTTACAGGTAAAAAAGTAACTCCCCAACTGACTAAACTTCGACAAGTTTATTGGTCAGCATTTGCTTATTCGTTTTTTAAGCAGATCAGCCAGAACTTCTCAAGAAAATCAAGAGGGGCTGCTGATAAGCAAGGTCTGAAGTGGAAACCATTGACGAAGAAGACCAAAGCCTACCGACCCCGTAACACTAGAAACAAAGGTCGTGGGCTTTTAACTGGTGCGCAAGACTCCCTCTGGAAAGGTATTTTTGCAAAGAATTTTAAGAAGTTCTCAGCTACAATGCCTGAAGATGAAGCGAAGGGTAAAGCAGCAAGTTTGGCTTGGGCAATCCTGAAAAAGCAGGGAGCTAAAACAAAGATCGATGAGTATGGTAATAAGAACGTACCAATACTTGTTCGAACAGGTCGTTTAAGAAATAGCTTGAAGCCCGGAAAGTACACTGGCGACAACTACATTCCATTTAACGACGATCAGTTTTTTAAGTTTGATCGAGGCAGAATGGTACTGGGAAGTAAGGTTCCTTATGCTGGTGAGGTCGAAGAAACTCGTTCGTTATATGGTGATTCAGATACTGTCATTGCAAAAGCTATTGAGTTTGCTACCAAAGAATTAGCAAAAGCAATGAAGAATCTATAGGTTACAATTTTGAGAAATTAAATCATGAGTCTAGGCAGGTTACTATTAAGTGTTCGAGACACACTTCGAACAGAATTAAATTTAGATCCGCATGAATGTGAGGTAATGCCATCAGCAGAGCCACCACCTTCCTGTGGGCAGCGATTTATTTCAGTTTATGGTAGTACATGGGGTTCTGAGAGCGGTCAGATGTTTGCTGATCGTGGGATCATGGAAACCTACGATGTTACCTGTGCAGTCACTTTCCGCAGCAATTTCATGCCTTTTGATCGTATGGGAGAAGGTCTCTACGTTAATCGATTGATTGGTATGGAGGATTTCTGTCGAGATATCATTAGAGTGATACATATTAACCCCGAGGTTAATGTAAAGACTGATGAGTTGATAGATGATGACTATGGTGATAATTCGCCAGAACCACATAAAATGGTAGAATATTTAAGGTGGAGTTATTGCGATGCAAACCCACGATCAGTAGATGGTGACTGGTTTAGTACTGAGTCTAGCGAGTCATCTGGACTGGTCATGGAAGTGAGGTTTGGCAACGCAACTCGATTCAGTTCCTTCGGGGATGGAAATTTAGGAAGTAACTTTGCATGACATTTAAGATACACAAGCCCATCAGTAAACTTATTCCCGTTCAGTGTAGAAATCCACGTTGCAACGAGAATATGATTACTAAATACTTACCCCATAAATTAGAAGACAGAACGTGGAAGCTGGAAGTCGGAGCATCAAATCTCTGCCAGAAATGTCAGAAGATGTACACTCCGATCACTATCGTCCACTTAGTTCTCCCCAACGAGAACGGTGCTATTTATGGGTCATTGGAAACAAGCCCCGGGTCGTTCCAAGAACACCCAATTAAACGCTGGGAGATAGCGTGTGAAAAAGGTCGTGATGCTTATGAGGCAGGCGACCGAGAGGATATAGAATACCCTCACATGTTCACAGTTGTTCCCAGTCAAGCAAGTTGTTATGAGTGTTTAGAGCGGTTAGCGAACACTGATCAAGAAGAGTTAGACCGTCTCATGGATTACTTTAAGTCGAAGGAATAGAAAAATGGCACAAGCTGTTAACGCAATTTCTGGTCCGTATCATAGTACATGGAACGGAACCTACCTCGGGGCTACAGAAGATGGATTCGAAGTGGAACACACATTCTACAGCGAACCAGTACGAGGGGATAACTTAGGTGACGCAATTCAGGATGAGATCCATCGTGGTTGCGATGTTTACGTGAACTTCACCTGCATTGAATGGGCAAAGGCTGTGACTGGTGCTGGCCCTGCTGGTGGTCCAATCTCTTGGCCACAAGCTGCTAGTCGTGCGGTTGGTGTTATCGGGGACGTACTCTCTGATGGTGCTGGTGCTTTAGTCTTAACTGCTACAGCAAATGTACCTGCTGCTGCAAACCCAGCAACAATGAGTTTCACTAAAGCTACGTTAGCTCGTAACTTCCCAGTTCGAGTTGTTTATGCAAGTCGTCTTCGTCGTTTGCCACTACGAATGATTGCGTATCCACAAAGCTCTGGCTCTGGTTCAAGCCAAGGTTACAACGCAGCAATTAATTGGTACACCACAACCTAATGAGATGGATGATTTGATATCCTACTTATTTGCCCGAGGGCCACGAAACGATGCAGAGGAGGCTATCCTTGATGAGCATATCAAGGAAGCCTCTGAACGCATTCGTAACTCTTGGACGGAAGAAGAAAGATATCTAAGAGCATCCAAAGCAGGCTCCCCTCTCCCAGAAGAAGCCTGCACACGTTTCGTGACAATCTTCTATGACTCTCTGAATTTGGCAGACGACAATGGCTGATTCAAAACATACCATTACAATCAAAAGCGAAGATGGCGGTAAGAGTCGTGGAGTTAGCGGTTCTGAACCGAAATTAGATCCCGCAGATTTCATGAAGCTATTTCAGCAGGAAGTAAACAAACTTAAAGAAGCTATTCTGCAAGAAAATCCTGAGATGTCTCGGGGAGAGGCTCAAAGACAAGCTCAAAGAGAAGTATCAGAACAATTACAAACAACACGCCGGAGAAATGAAGGAGTAATTGAGCCTTCATCTACAGGCGACGACGAGGAGTTAAAATTAGCTCCTCCCATCGAAATAAACCCCCGTACCATCCTCCCAGAAGATCCGATAGGTTTTGAGGAAGACTCAGACGAAGATATCGCTAGATCTCAAGATATGCTTAGGAAGATGGCTTCCAGCAGAAATGAGCCTACCAAGTCTCCGGGCGTAGATCCTGATGAAGGTATTTTCGATGATTCTAGTGATCAGCTTAAAAGCACAGTTTCTGAAAAAGATGAGGATGAGGACTTCTCCAAAAACTTGTTGGATAAGGAAGAACGCAATGCTTCTTTGAGGGCTGTTTTTGGAGTAGATAGTGACGAAGGTACTTTTGACGATTCTGATGATCAATTACAGGATGATGTAGAGGGATCTGCTGAAGCCAGTGATACTGAAGAAGAAGACGAAACAAAACAACTAGTAGCAGCGTCAACCGAGGAAGAGGACAAAAGTGGTGGGTTCCTTCAGCGACAAGGCGGTAAACTTGGTGGAGTTGCTGGTAGAGTAGCGGGAACAGCAATTGGGGGAACCCTAGGGGCAATTGGTGGGTCTTTTATAGGCCAACCTATGCTTGGAGCATCGATAGGGGGATCTATTGCAGGAGCCGCTGGTAGTGCAGTAGGGCAAGCAGTTGGTCAAGGCGTAGGGGCAGTTGCTGGTGGTGCAACTCAGTTTGTAGGAGGTGCAATTCAAACTACCACAGGAGATGCTACTGGAGCAGCGGCAGCTACAGCGGGAGGATTTGCTACAGCAAGCGAAGGGGTATTGAAGTCTTTCGGTGACTTAGCAGGAATGATTCCCGGAGTTGGTGGAATTCTAGAGGCAGCGTTTGATGGTCTGGCAGAAGCAATCGGACCAGTTGCTGAAGGGTTTGTCCAACTCTTTAGTGCAATGGATAAAGCCTCTGAAGAGGTGGCTGCTTTTAATCCGGGGATTCTAGGAGAACGAATAGAAACTGACTTAGATATGCTCTTTAAGAAAATGGAAAGAGCGCAACAGGCCGGAGACGAATTTGCTGAGTTTGAGGCGGCTAAGGGCGATATGATGTCAGTCTTCGAAGACGTAAAGACTGGTCTCTTTAAGATACTGGGACCATTGGTTACTTTAGGCACTAAGCTCTTAACCCGTTTGCTTGAATTGTTCTTAGATTGGCTACCTACGATAGGTGAATTTATAGCGGCTTTATTAGAAGGACTGGCTTGGATTGTAGACTGGTTTGACGGAAGCGGTGTTAGTGCAGCCCAACAGGCTATACTTGATACAGCAGTGTCAGTAAGAAAAGCTGCTAAAGAAGTTGAGCAGTGGCATGATGAAGATAAAGAAAAAGAACAAAAGAACTACATGGGCGAGATCGATCAATGGCTCACTGGCGGTTTCTTAGAGAATGATCATATCGGTGCAGTAGGTCCAGCACCTCCGGGAGTTTTGTAATGGTTCTAGAGCATACATTAGATTTTGGTCAGGTAACTTACAACGGATTTAACTTCCCACCTGCCTTAAACTCATCAGCACAATGTACTCCCGTCTACGATGATACGGATAGAAGTATCATGTACATGCTGTACAGCTTTCGAATCGAGTTCATTGTAAATCTTGCTGAAGTAAACACTTACGGCGATAGTGCAATCGGAACCTCTGACATTGCAGATTCTAACGGTAACATTCTTTCCAGAAGAGCTGCAAGTATTGATTTAAGTGTAGAGTGGTTGAGAAGACGACTTTCTCAGCCCGGAAGAACTTTGCACATCAAAGATATTGGAATCGGTCCTGATTTAATCATCAATGATCCTAGCAGTTCTCAATCTTACTGGGACGTAATGTGGGGGCCAAAACCAAAAATGGTTGACTGGCAACCTCTTGGTTTGAACAGAGCAGCTAGAGTTACGTGGGAATGTGAAGTAGCGATAGTTCAATGTGAAAACGCAGGTTTTCATTACGAAAAAGAAGGTTTTCAGGATGACAGGCAAGGGGTCTACCTCTCGCCTTTGAGTAGTGGAATATTACCTTTAAATATTTTACAGATCTCATACAACCAAACTTGGGACATCAACCATGCAGGTATGACGACAAAGAACTACGAAGCAATTATTCAGACTCGTGGACAAATAAATCCTGAAGATGTGAGGGCGGTAATAGACTCGGCAGATCACTATCGAATATTCTTTGAGCCTGCTCTACAACCCGGCTTCCTTCGCACCAGAAACTATCGACTCGACAAAGCAAAAACTAAACTTGAGATAACCATTCAAGACTCTGAAGTTGAGTCAGACTTCCCATATCCTCCGGGGGTAGTTGAGATAGATGTTGATTACCAGATTGGATCAAGTCTTCTGGGGAGTAACCCATTTACGGGAGGGCCATCAGGTTTCAATGTCTGGACTGCTCAGATGGGTGGTTCATTCACATTGGCAAAAGGTTTCCATCCTCACTGGAGAAAGATCTATCCGTACTACCTGATCATTCAACTGATACGAACCAGATTCATCCCCGGACCTGCTTTTGATACAAGCTACACTAGTTCTTATGGTGATTCTTTAGCATCTCCCGTTGATACAGGTGATAGCAGTTCGATTGACAAAAAACCAAATGGAACCGTGATCCCACTAAAATTCAATTTGTCTGAAAGTATGTTTGGTAGAACTTTCGGATTTAATTTTGAATGGGGAGTTGTTCAGCCACCACAAAAAGCTGTAGCTGCTTTAAGATTCGGGTTCCCTTCTAATGAATTTGCTGATTTAGCTTCTGCATCCTCAAGTGGAGCAACTAGTCAGGTTATTTGGAGTTGGGATATGTGGATCTCTAGTGTCTACGGAGATGGAACAGACTCTCGTAGTGGCACTTGGGATAACTACTATTTAACTGCTCCCCTCAGGTATTGGAAATCGTCGCCTACTAAACAAGGCAAATTAGAAGGAAGAGGGCAGTGGGTCAGCAGGAATATACCTGTTCTTAGCTCATGGAAAACTCATGGAGCAGCAATGTCTAATCGAGGTAACGTGAGAGCAAGTTTTGAAGGTGATCAAAGATTTGAACCCTGCCAAGACAATGCTGATTTCTGGTACGGGAGAACTCAACAAGGATTCTCTGCCTCAGGAACTACTCCTACTCCGAGTTTTAATGGAAGTATTGACCCTAAAAATCGAATCCTTGATTTTAACTTTGACATTTCAATCGTCCAAAATAATCATGTGATTATGCATTCGACCGTCAACGATGGTAACAACACAATTTCAGATAATCAATCTGGAGACGGATTAACTCTTGGAGCTAATGCAGCCGCTGGTACTGCTGGTCAGGAACCATTTAATCCTGTCGAAGTAGTTATTACGTCAGATAGTTCTGAAGCAGATATTCCACAAATCAATAGCGTCTCGCCCTCGTTTGAAATTATCGTAACTGGCAAAGTGTCTGCTGCTGGCAAAGCTGCACCTGTCCCCGTCTTCAGCAAATTTGGCGAAGCAGAGTTGATCGAACGCATGAAAGACAGCAAAATAAAACCCTTAACACAGTTAGGTGATACGCCAATTTACATAACTGCGTTTAAAATGAAATATGCATGTCAGGGTTCACCTTCTGTCGCAGCAGGTGACTCAATAATGGATCATATTCATGGTACACTAGGTGAATCAGTATTTTAGGAGTAGACAATGGCAAAGCCCATCACAATTACCACACCAGATCTTGATTACAAAATTCGACTAGCCAATCAGGAGGACGAAACCCTCTTCGAAGCGGAAGCGATTTACATTGATCATATTCTGGCGAAGTCCCAAGAAAACGTAGATCTATCTGAAGAAGACGCAGTCGTTGAATGGCTACCTCGTTTTACCGAGATGCTAAACAAGAAATTCAATGTTGAGATCTCTGGAACAGATGCATTCTTCATCGCCAGAGAATCCGTCAAATTGATGGTAGACCTTAAAAAAAAATACGCAGATATGTCGATGTCGCAGCAACCTACGGAATCAACCCCTTCGACCTAACACCTATGCAGCTTAAGATGCTGCAAATGGGTATCCCCAGAACCATCGCCAAACGGGAGATGCTTCAAAGGAATAGTCAGGGTAAAATGACTGAGGATAGATTGTATTCATTGATTTATAATATTTACGAAGACGATGACAAAGCAGCCAGAACAGTCAGCGACTTTATAATCGAGAAAGCAAAAAGGCAGTCATGAACAAAGACTTCAATCCAGACGAGTTACTCGGAACCCCGATGACCGCTGACTATATGCCCAGTGGTTACGCAGGTATCTTTCTCTTTGCCAGAAACAGACCACCATTTAGCCTGACTGTGATTCAGGAGATGCTGGCAGACCCTCGGGTCATCTTTGGTCTGTGGCTACTCAAGGGACCGATCCTAGCCAATTCACGTTTCTTCATCGAATGCGAGAACGAAGATGTTAAAGAGTTCTTAGTTCGCAACGTCACTCGTTTCTGGAAGAACTCTGCTGCTCGTGCATTGAAAGCTATTGAGTGGGGATACTCTGGTAGCGAAGTAATGTATCGAGTCAATGAAGGAAAGATTGAGTTTGACATCCTGAAGGATCTGCACTCGCAGGACTTGATGGCTGTCACACACGATGGCTCATTGGTGGGCTTCACTGTGAGAAATGTGCCAGACCCTCATACCAAGCAAGGTCGCCACAAAATCTTCTTGGGCATCCCCAAGGGATTCTGGCATACACATTGGAGGACCCACCACCCATGGTATGGTCTAAGTCGATTGTACGGAGCGCATATTCCGTGGTGGGAAATGTGGTCAGACGGAGGGTATCGAGATGTGCGTCGATTGTGGTTCCACAAAAATGCGTTCGAGGGTGGTACGATGTATCATCCCCCCGGAATCACACGCACGAAGGACGGTTTAACCATCTCAAACAAAGACCTCGCTCGTGAAATGATCGAAAAGAAGCGTACAGGTGGAACGCTTACGCTTCCGAATACCATGGGCGCAGACAATGTCCGTAGTTGGGAATACATCCCACCTATGGCAAACCAAATCCCAGCAGGGTTAATGGAGTACGGACAGAGCCTCAAAGAGGAGTTGTTCGAAGGGATGGGTATTCCCCCAGAAGTATTCCAGAACGCCACCTCGGGCTTTGGAGCGGCTTCTGGAAGGCAGATACCGGAAGAAGCATTCTTCTCCATCCTTCAGGAGATGACGCAATGGTTAATCTCTGACGCTGACAACCAGATCTTCCGTCACTTAGTCCGCATCAACTTTGGTGAAGTGCCATACGAGATCGTACCGTTCGGTCTAACAGGCAAAGCTGAAGAACGTGAGGCTCAGATTCGGGAAGATAATCGTTCTGCTGAAGCTGCTCAGGCTGGCATTATGGCTGGAGCAGGAGCCATGCCTCCACAGCAAGAAGAAGTTGTTGAAGAATAAAATTCAATAAATTGGAAGGTGTAGGATGGGTACAAAATTTTGGATGACTTTGTCGTCTGGTAGGATAAGAATATTTGAACCTCAGGCACTTATTAACCAAATTTCTCCAAACTCTTGGCAGTACAAGTACATAGGGTTGGCTAATACAGTCAAGTGGGTAACTAAAGGGCATGTAGCCTCTCACGCATTTTTCCTAGTGAAACGAAAAGACATTGAAGATCATTTACCTGATTTTGTAAATGGAAATAAAACAAACTCAGTGTCTATAGGGTTAAAGTCTGATTCTGACTTTAATAAGTCATTAAGATTTTATCCCCAACATGCCTACTCTTTAACTGGAGTATCCGATCCTGATGCAGGAGTTGACCGGACATCTTTTGACAATCAAATCTATCTTCTACACCTGACTTCTGGTAACGTTTTTTTTAATCATTACCTTGGGGATGGGTCAACCAATCCAAATAATGACGCTCATGACAGCGTCAACTATAGTACGTCTCCTTACGGAATAAAGTACAACACTAGTGGATTTGGAGCTTATACAGAAGGTTGGGATGGTTTATTTGCTGAGAGTGGGAACCTAAGTAATGCAGATTTTCCATCTGACGAGGCATTGCAAAACCTAAATTTTCAATTCAAGTACAAGAAAAATTGGAGAAAGTCATTATTAAATGAGATAAGCCACACATATGTACATTCAACAACTGGTGTCAGATATATTTACCCCATGGGACATGTAGACACGACTACTTCTACGGAGAGAAATGATAACAAGTCTCGGTTAATTTCTGTCAGTAATGACATAAACAGCAAAGCAGTATCTCAGTACATAAAAGTATCCTTCCCAAGGACTAGCAGAGATTGGACACAATATTTTACGAGTGCAACTTCGCCATACTATCATGGGGTGGACGTATCCACTTCAAATCCTTTTTATACTGTCCAAGTCGATATAACAAACTTTACAGCCTCAGAGATTGGAATGTCGTCTGCTCTGACGGCTTCTGATGTGTTGCCCGGTGGGTCGTTCGCAGGAATTATAGGAAGACTTCTTGCAAAGGGGCAAGGGTCAACCCCTTCCAATTCTTCCGACCTCACGACTTATGCCAAAAAAGTCGCTCTTCTTTTTCTAAAGTCAATCCTTCACAATAATTTGCTGTTCAATGAAACATACTCAGGGTTTGTGGATTTCACAGCAACAACTTCGCTATCGTCGATTGTATGGAGAATTGATAGTAATGGCCCTACGACACAAATAAGAAACGTGGGAGCTAGGAATGAAGAAGATGAAATAGAAATTCCAAACATAATATCCACTGGAATCTCTGATATGACTACAGTCAATCATCAGGTTGATTCTGATTTAGATGTAACGCTTCCAAAGCAATTTGATATGCACAGACATGTCCTTGTGAAACTTGTAAATAGTTTAGGCGGGGGAGGGTCGACCACAGCACGAATCCTTTCAGGAAGTGTGGGATCAGGATCAGTTACTTGGACGGATCATCCAACAAGTGGAGATGGGTATATCACTGTCTATAACTACCACCCAAGTAGAAGCGTATCTTCAGGGACTGTAGGATTTGCTTATTGGAATCACCAAGTAGAGCAATGGGTGCTGTGTACTAACCATGCAATGGGTGATGTACAAACAAGATTAGGACAAGCAACATTCAGTGCTATCCCGGCAAACACAAGTGCTGTTAATGTTACTAGCAGTCCAAACAGTGGGACCGTTTATCTAGCAAATGTCATGGGAGGAACTATCTCATTAGATAATCCGGCTCTTGGTGTAAAAGCATACAACTTAACTCAACAAACAGTAGTAGTTGGAGCATTGGTAGTAATGGTTCAAGATTCATTATCAGGAGATTATCTAATAGTACATGTTCCAGATTCGGCATCATTTGGGTAGTAAAAAGGCTCCCGAGGAGGAGCCAAATAGATATCCCCGGGAGCCATATACCGAACCGAACTATTCGTATTATGTTCGATTAGGATTTATAGTCAAACCCTAAACAGTGTAGAAATCAGATTACCTGTCCCCAGAGATCTACCATCTGCATTACGGGTCACATTAGTCTTAGAGTCGTAAGTAGCTACAACCCTTCCATTAGCGTCTCTGGCAGTAACTGTCGTGCCTTTCTTATCAGACATCCCAACTACGTTACCTTTGTTGTTTCTGAAAGTACTCATATCTTTCTCCTAAAAAATCCCCCGCCACCATATGACAGTCCGAGTTTCTGTCGGTGGCGAGGGCAATCAGCGGTGACAACATTACCGCATCATGTATTAAAGGTGAGCAGGAGACGCTAGATCCCCACCTAGTTCGCAGTCGAGAGTTTCTACGAAGCCCTGCTCACCTCCCAGTTCTAGTTAGACTCTGCTATCGCTTTAAGCTTGTTGTTAAGCTGCTCATGAAAGCTCTCATTTTCCTTCAGAAAATTAGCAACGTCATTGATGATCTTAACAATCGTATCTGGAATATCTGTGTACTGAGTATCTTCGGCAATGTAGTAATCAGCCTTTACCCATTCCGCAACAAATACTGCATTCCCTCGGAATGATTGCACTTCAAGAGTCGGGTCACTAGCATCGAACTGAAAAGCAGTCTCAGCTATTGCAGATGCTCCACGATTAACTGGAAGGTTCTCCAGCATGCCCTCTTCGTTCACGTACATGTAAACTTCAACCTTATCGGTTCCCAGAACCTCTTCTGGAAAAGGAATCCTTAGAGGCTGTATCAGGCCACCTACAATATCTCGTATTGTTTCGTACATCTCATCTTTTGGAACCATGGCTGTACGTGTCTCATGGTCAGTTGTAATTGCTGTGATTAAAAAGCTCATCTTAAATCCCTTTCGGTTCTTTCTTCGGTTCGATAAAAGTTTTGCCTTCGGCTTTTTGAAGGGCTTTGACTAGTTTCTCAACATCTTTCTTGTACTTCTTATGGCCGAAGTACCAACCATCTCTTTCATCCCTGATGATCCACCATCCTACGTTGAGTCTGGTTCCGGGAGAACTCCACTTCCTTATTTCCTCCAGATGTTTCTTAGATTTGATTTTGATTATTTCCACGACTCTCCACCTTTCTGGAGGTAAAGACCACCTCCGAATTCGACCTGACTGTCAAACACTCGGGTCTCAGTTTTGCCTGCGGTAGAGCATCCTGCAAACGCACAGATCACTCCAATTCCAAATGCAATAATGCATAACATAGTTCCACGATGATGTTTATTCATAACTCTTTTCACATCCTTCACACAGTTGAAGTTCCCATTCTTCCAACACGCATCCACACTGGAGGCATTTCTTTTGGTCGTCAGGTTTCTTTTCTAAATCAGCTAGGCACTTCTTGCGAAACTCCTGATGATTTTCAAAGACCTCTGGAGCTAAGAATTCTAAGATTCTTTTATTGGTTTGATACAGCGACCTGAGCAGTCGTTTACGTAAGTTGTACTTGCTCCAGTAGTACTGGATCTCTGCCAAAGGTATATGATCTAGGTCACCTTCCAGATGAGCCTGATCAAGCTCTGCACAGACATCATCAATTGCATCAAATAGATTTTGTAGTTTTTGTTCCACGATTCGGTTCCTTAAAAAAGTAATGAAAAGAGCAGTTTCACATCATGCTCAGGATGTCGGAGGCTCGGAAGCATGTTTGTCTAAGGAGGACTGCTTCCAAGCAAGTAGTGGTTACAAAGCCACTCACTACCTTGGCTCTTCCTGCGGTCGACATGACTCATACCGCTAAGGACGGAAGCATCCTATCCTAGTTCTCTGAGGACTTTGTCCCACTTCCCCTTCTTCATGCTAATGCGTGCTGCATCAGCTTCTTTCTTGGTTGCGTAGGGACCGTAATACTCAGTCCCTGTATCGAAGTCTACTTTAACTTCCCATGACCCAACTTCAATTGGTGGATCAAGAAAATGAAGTTCTTTTGCCAGAGACTTAGTAGCTCTTACTGTAGTGAATTGAATACTCATAGTTTGTTTACCTCCGCTGCGAATGATGAGATACGCCAATCAGGCATAGCATCGACTACTTTAGTTAGTTGTGCATGATGATCTATGTTAGCTTGCACTTGAGAGTTTAATCCGTAATGAGAGCTTGCCATTTCAAGCTCATGCATAGTTTTAGCAATAGCTTGAACATCATCAGATTGAAGTCTGCCAAAGACAGTAAACAATGTGTCTTTTACTAATTTACGTTCTTGCTCTTTTGTCATGTTTCTATCCTAAAAAAAATGGGGCCAACCTCAGTAGTCGAGTAGCGAACGCCCCTTGGTGTTTCTAATCAATAAGTTCAAACGCTACAGCGTCAGCGAAGAGTTCTTCCACTGCGGTTTCTACATTATATTTCTCAGCCAGCTTTATGTATCTTGATTGCTCTAAAGGTGAATTTGTAAAGATGAAGGAGTAGGCTCCTAGTGCATCAATAATTTGGCTTTCGAGTGAATTTTCCATGTTTCTATTCCTTACGAATTTGTGAAATTAAATACTAACTGAGATACTTAGTCTATCGTCAGAACAAATACGCTGCAATAGGTTATCTGGGGTTTGAGCAAAATAATAGTAAGTTTTTTTGCCCTTGATTTATCTGGGTAGTACAACTAAACTACGTTCAGTCATTTATTTGAAAGGAAAAACGATGACAGAGAAAAAAGAAAAACCAGTAGCAAAGAAGGTCGTGGACTCCCCTCTTCCCCCAGAAGAAAAGCCACAAGCTGCTCCAGTTCATATTGATCACGAACTGGTAGATACAATCGAAGAACTAAAGTCTGCTGGAATAGCAGTCGATGTAATCAACGCAAACATCCCGCTCGTTCGCAAACTGCAACGAGGTGTATGGGATTTAGAATTTACTGTGAATTGTCTGAAAGGAGACAAGTAAAATGCCAAGCCTAAACAAAGCCCGGGCAAAGACTAAAGCTGCTGCTAAGAAGAAGTCAGCTAAAGTCAGTGCTGCAAACCTCGACAAGTTGTTGGATATCCAATCGACACCTGATGCTCCACGAAAAACGTGGCATCGAACTCACGGCAAGAAAACCGGATTAGGCATCATGGCTTTCTGGGCCACCCTGTTCGAAGGCAACGAGATCCTGCCAAAAGGGAAGAAGATGACCAATGCGGAAATCGAACGACAGGTTCGTCTTGAGTTTCCTCACGAGAAGACTTTGCTTGAGAACCTCGACTCCGGTCGTCAGTCGGTTAACTACTACCGACATCTCTACAACAAAGGTCGCATGAGCAAACCCAAAGGTGTTGCTCCTGAGACTCTCAGCTTTCGTTACAACGAAGATGGAGTTAAAGTTGATACTCGGTCTGGTAACAAAGTGTTGGATGCCAAAGCCATCAAAGCTATCGAGGCAAAGTATGAGTAAGTACTATCTTGGAATTGACCCCGGCAAGAGTGGAGGAGTTGCTCTCGTTTCTGACGAAGAGTATCTTGCATGGAAGATGCCAGAGACCGAAAGAGATCTTTGGGATATCATCCAGCAATATAAATCATCTATTCGATTCGGGATCATTGAGAGAGTACACAGCAGTCCACAAATGGGAGTCCGTAGTGCGTTCACGTTTGGACAAAGCTACGGATTCCTACGTGGAATGTTGATCGCAAGTGAGGTTCCGTTTGATGAGGTATTACCTGTCAAATGGATGACCAAGCTTTCGTGCAGAACCAAGGGCAACAAGAACATCACCAAAGCCAAAGCACAGCAACTCTTCCCGGAGTTGAAAATCACACACGCTATTGCTGATGCTCTCTTGATCGCTGAGTACTGTAGACAACTTCGATCTGCAAAAGATTTTTATTCCTAAAGTCAGATTATCTATTGAACCGAAAACCAGATTAGTATATAAACCATGTCTCACTTTGAAATTCATTACAGTCATGACGACCGTTTTTACGAAGTAGTCAGCCCACTCGGAGTGGTAGTGACTCGCTTTGTTGACAAAGACCAAGCCAAACAATTTATAGAACAAACACTGAGGGGAGTAGTAGAAGATGCCTCGGAAGACGACGAAGACGAAGAAACCATTTCGTGATATCGCTAAAGATGGAATCACTTATTCATTTCTGGATGAGTGGTTGCTCGACAGAGAACAAGCCAGACTGAGCTACGTAGAAGGCTGGGCTTCATCTGGATTTAGCCAAGCTATAACTTACGGATTAGCATTCCACGATTGCTTAGAGTGGATTGCCAAAGGCCGTAGTCCAAAAACCATTCGCTGGAAGATCCTCAACCCATTCTACGAACGTAGATCTGAGAAGTTGAACGACAGCGACAAAGAGTTGCTTATCAAGCTACTGAGTTTGGTTGAAGTTGCTTTCAAGCAATACGTTAAACACTGGGAAGGCTACGACCAGAACTTCAGCTACCTGTTCTACGAAGAGTCCTTCAAAGTGGACCACGTAACAACCACGGGAGCATCCATTCCGCTCAGAGGAAGATGGGATGCCGCCTACTATGATCAGGATGGTCGTCTGTGGCTTATGGAGAATAAGACCAAAGCCCAAATCGACGAAGAAGCGATCATGACCGCTCTCCCGCAGGATCTGCAAACAATGCTCTACGTGCATGCTCTACAACAGCGTACTGGAAGGCAGGTTGCAGGGGTCCTGTACAACGTGGCTCGTCGACCTCTTCTGCGTCAAAAGAAAAATGAGTCGCTTGAGGAGTTTACATGGCGAGTTGAAGATGATATAGTGACACGCCCAGATTACTATTTTATGCGATGGAAGGTCGAACTACTTCCTGAAGATATTGTGAACTGGGTAGATCGAACCTTGAACCCCATTCTCGATCAAGTTGGATTGTGGTGGGAGTCGATAAAAGAAAATCCATTTGAGCCGTGGGATTCCCCGCAGCACTTCCAGAACCCCGGAGCCTTGTTCACGAAGTATGGTAAATCAAGGTACTTTAACCTCCTTACCAGAGGTAGTACTGAGGGCTTGTACAGAAGAACCGAATAGGAGCTAATCATGCCAATTTATGAAACTGCTGAGGATATCAGCAAAGAAGAAGTTGCTTCCCATAAATTCATAAGCTGTTTGAAAGAACACGTTTATGATGTAACGGGAGTCACGCCTCATTTTCAAATGAAGCACACGCCAAACCTTCACTCCTGCGATAGGATGATTTTCATGTCTGTGCCAATCGGGTTTCGACTCGCTGGTACTCTTGAGATCAAAGTAAGAACCTGCACTAGCGATGCTTACAACACATACATGATCAGTCTAAACAAGATCGTAAGTAACGTATTGCTCGCAGACAGTCTCGGAGTGAAGTTTTATCTTTGTGTGCAATGGACTGATGCAATTGGCTTCATCGAAATCACGAAGGAAACTCTGAGAAACGTGTCAACGAACATGTACGAATCAGATGACTTTCGACCTGCTGGAATGTATTTGCATGAAGGTGGCAGGGTAGACCGAGGAAATCCTCGGGACATTGAAATGATGATGCACATTGATATCAACCATTTTAGAATTTGGAAAAATGAGGAGCTAACCAATGGCGAAGACTAAACAAGTCCGACGAAAGAAGAAAGCTTCATCAGGAGTCTCAGCAATACGGATTCCATCTGTTGATGAAGTTAACGAGCCTTCCACCACACTGACGGATTATGCAATCTGTCTTTTCGGGGAGAAGGGAGTTGGTAAAACATCTCTCGCTGCTCAGTTTGAGAACTCATTAATCATCATGCTGGAACCCAAGCGTAGGAACCTGAGAATCCGTCAGGTGAACGTAGATCCAATGAGCATTCGTGACATGGAAGAGTCGAACCCAAAGATGACTCCATGGATGTTGATCAAAGAGTACACCAAAGCAGTGCTTGCAGACGACACAGTCGACACTGTAGGCATCGATACGGTGGATCGTGCATGGGAAGCTTGCATTAACCACCATTGCTTCCAGAAGGGAATCAAAGACCCTTCTGACGCAAATGACCACGGGCGAACATGGCGAGTCATCAAGGATGATTTTGAGCAAACCATGAACAAGTTGCTGTATGCGGACAAGGGATTGATCTTCATCAGCCACGCCCACCTCCGTGAAGTAGAATCGCATGAGGGTGACAACCAATGGGTTCCCACTTGCGCACCTGCTGCATGGAAGTACTTGAAGGCAGTTTGTGATCTTGCAATCCACTTCGGCTACACCGAAAGCCGCCGTGCGTTAACAGTTCGCAACCCGGGACGCATTTGGAGTTCATGCGGTCCAACGGATCAATTCAGGACTGCTGATGGAACTCCGATTGAAACATTTTTTTCTGGTAACTCTCACGAGGAGAGCTACAAAATTTTAACCGATGCATTCAACAATGAGATTGACGAATCGTTGATTGCATCCACTTCAACAATTGTTTGAAAGGAACTGAACTATGGCTCGTGAAAAACAAGCCCAAGGATTTGCCGCCGCTGTCAAGAAAGTCGGAAACGATGCATGGGAGCAAGGCAAAAGTAATGTCAAAAGTGGTGGCTCGTATGAGCAGCAACCGATTGACGATGGAACTTATGTAGCCACTGTCGAGTCTGGTCGTACCGGAACCGATAAGAATGGCAACCCATACGCAGCCTTTGATTTCAAAGTCTTGCGTGGGGAATTTCAGGGAGTGCGTTTGAGCAAATTCCACTCCATCGCAGAGAAGGGCAGGCGTACTCTTGAGCAAGCTCTTGGTAGCCTGCTGACCGATGTGAGTCGATTAGCGTCTCAGGATGTAGCTGATATTCAGCCTGAAGATGTAGAGACTCTGGTTAGCGATCTCAACGATGAGAATCCAGTCGTACAGATTGCTGTAGTGAACTCCGAATACAACGGTAATAACTACATCAACGTGTACGTTAACAAGCGACTGGAAGACTCAGACGCTCCAGCAATTGGTTCTTCTGACGACAGTGGTGAAGATGATCCCGAAGTCGGTGATTGGTACGAGTACACTCCGCCAAAACGAAAGACTCCTGTTAATGTGGAAGTAATGGCGGTTGATTCTGACGAAGAGACTGTTGACCTGAAGACGCAGGAAGACAAGACTTTCGATGGAGTTGCTTGGGATGATCTCGGCGATTACATCGGGGATGATATCCCGTTTTAACGATACCTCTACTGCCCTGAGAGGGAGGGTGTGTTCGCATGCCCTCCCTTTCTTTTTTAAGGAACCGAACCATGCTAATTGCTCTCGACACCGAGACCACTGGGGTAGACATGTTCCACGGAGCAACCCCATTCGCAGTCACGACCTGCGATGAAAACGGATTAACAAAGCTTTGGGAGTGGCCTGTAGACCCTCACACCAGACAAGTCATGGCTCCTGAAGAGGAGCTTCAAGAACTCGTAGATTACATCGATGGATCTACGCTCGTATTTCACAACATCAAGTTCGATGTAAAAGCCCTACGTAACTTGGGGATCAGGCTCGTATTTAAGGACTCAGGATGGGCTTCAGCCCCGTATGAAGATCATAAGTTCGAAGCAGTTCTGGAGGGATTTGAGGATACTCTGTTAGCTTCCCATGTCTGCAACAGCGAAGAGCCTCATGGCCTGAAGTACTTAGCTGATAACTACCTCGATATCATGGAAGATGATCAGGAGGAGCTTCTGGACGCAGTTCGAGCAGCTAGAAGAGCAGCGAAAGCTAAAGGCTGGACTCTTGGCAAAGCCCTGAGCAACACCTCTTCAACTCACTGCGACTACTGGCTGCCGAAAGCAGTCGACCCAGAGTCGAAGGTTCTAGAGAGGTATGCTGTTCAGGATGCCGTAAGAACTATCCTGCTGTGGATGATGTATCGAGTTGTCCTGAAGGAAGAGAAGCTGCAAGAGCATTACGAGACCCGCAAACAGCTTGTCCCTCTCACCTTCAGAATGGAGCAATCAGGTATCACGCTGAAGCCTCGTACACTTACCAAAGAGATCAAGAGGTACACTGAAGCTGCTGAAGAGTGCGAAGAGGCTTGCATCGAGATGGTAGCTAAGAAGGGACTGCTCGACGACGAGTTCAACATTCGTTCCGGGCTACAGATATCCAAAGTGCTGTACGGAGACCCTGATGGAGATACCCCTGCTCGCCAGAAAGGATTGAATTGCCCCGTCATTGAGACAACCAAGACGGGAGCCAGTACATCAGCTAGTACTTTGCTGGAGTTGTATCGTGGTCACGTTGGAAAGAGATCTCACGCTCGACCCTTCATTGCGAATATACTTACGCATAGGAAGAATCAAACCTGCTCACAGTATCTCACGAGCTACAAAAACCTATCACTGAAGGAGGGTAAGAGAACTGTTCTTCATCCATCGTTCAATCAAACAGGGACCAGAACGACACGCTGGTCATCAAGCAATCCCAATGGGCAGAACATCGGGGCGGGTGGCAAAGATGCGTTCGGAGTTGCTGTGGACGATTTTTGTCTTAGAGATGTGTTTGGCCCTCCCAACGGGCATGTCTGGTTTTCCGCTGATTATTCTCAGTTGGAGCTTCGGATACTGGCTGTGCTTGCGAAAGAGGAAAAGCTATTACGAGCATTTGAAGAGGGACAGGATATCCACACCCTTACTGCTGACTCCTGTTCCATTAGTCGGAAGGCGGCTAAAGGAGTTAATTACGGACTCATTTATGGAGCGGGGAAAGCGAAGCTAGAAGCCATGACCGGAGTTAAAAACTTCGACAAGGTTTTCAAAGAAGCCTTTCCCGGCATTGGTAACTTCATGGATCAGACTTCGAAGGAAGTCAATCGCACTGGATGCGTGAGAACCATCAGTGGTTACAAGCTTCAGGTTCCTGAAGAGAAGCCTTACATCGGAACCAACTATAAGATCCAAGGCTCTGCTGGTGATATCCTGAACCACGCCATGATAGCTGTCAGCAACTGGTTGAAGCCTGACGACGATTTCCCGAAGAATGACAAAGGCAAACTTATCATGTGCATTCACGATGAGCTTGTTATTGATTACGACAAGTCAGTCGGTCGTAAGAAGCTATCTGCGGTCCCCCGCAACATCAAGAGACTGATGGAGTCCGCTGGTGATATGTTTGAGATTGTTACGCCAGTCGACGTAGACCGAATTGACAATCGTTGGTCAGACAAACAGGGAGTTGAGTAATGGGGCGTAAACATAAAAAAGAAGAAAAGGAACGAATCATCCTGCGGCCATGCCCATTCTGCGGACATGAAGCAGAAGAGTTTCATTCCCTCCAGAATGTTTCACTCAGCCTCCCCTCAGGATATGGCTGCAAGAGTTGTGGAGTCCAACGTGAGACTGCTGAACAATGGAACCAGAGAGCCAAATGGTCTGAGATGTGTGCATTCATGTACAGACTTGGTTGGAGCGATGCTCAGGAGAAGTTAAATGATTCGCATTAATCGTGATACCTTTAGGGATCTTGTCGAAAAGAACAACCCGGTGAAACCTTGTCCATTCTGCGGACACTTCTACCCACAACTTCTGGAGAGCAGCGATCTCTGCTGGATCAACTGCTTGCAGTGCGATTGCGATGGGCCACCAAAAGAAACCCCAGACAAAGCAATCGAAGCTTGGAACACTCGTCCCTATCTGGGCGATGGTAAGAAATAAATACTAATTAAATTCACAAAATAGTAACCTATGGGGGTTTACATACCGATAAGGTTTGTAGTAAGGTATATGAAGTTGGCAAACGGTTGCCACAAAAACAAACCCTAGAGGAGACACACAGATGAACGATCTAAAAAGTTACAAAGCATTCATGGTTAAAGTCGCAGAAGAGCATCAACAGCTAAACGAAGCTCTCGCCAAGGAAGCTAAAGAGGAAGCTTTAAGATTCAAAACAGCATCTTGGAATGATGGTGATTGGGAACAGTATTGGGACGATCAAGAATGGATGGCTTTGCCGCAGGAAGAAAAAGATGCTCGTCAACTTGCGTATGAGTCTTTGTTTGAGCAAGAGACAGCAAAAGATTCTGACGTTCCTTTTTAATTAAATCAAACCCTAAGGAGACATGACATGGTGATTTGTTACCAGTGCGGACACCCCGCAGAACTTGTTGAAACAGAATTTGCAGACGACAGCTACGGACTATGTTCAATCCGTGGAGCGTACTACAGCAGCACTTACCGTTGGACTGAATTAGCAACTGAATGTTGCGAGTCCACAGAGTATACCGAAGAGGAGGACGAGTAATGAATTGGTTACAAGAGATTAAGAGGATCGATACGATTGCAAAAGATTGCTTTGCTAAATTCGGTTTGAACTACGATTACTACAACGTCGAAGTTTCATTCAGCAAACGTATGACTCGATGTGCAGGCAAAGCAGGTTGCAAATTTTCTGATTTGGTTGATCCTGAAGACATGCCGTACTTAACTCCCGTAGACGAAGTGGATTTTGATCGTCTGTACATGAAGTTCTCATGTCCTCTCTGGCTACGAGCCACTCCAGAGCAACGTGACGAAACTATCGTTCATGAAATTTGCCATGTGCTGGATTACATCCTGAATGGCAAGTCCAACGGACACAACCGAGTCTGGAAGCAACTCATGATCAAGTGTGGCTATCCACCGAAGCGTTGTCACAACATTGATCGTACTGGGATTGCACGCAGGAATAAACGAGTTGCCGCAAGTTGTCCATGTGGCAGCATGACCTCCTTGGGATCGACTCAAGCTGGTCGTCTTAGAAGAGGGACTTTCGCATACCGTTGCAGAAAATGCAAAGGTGACATAGTTTTAACCTAACCGAACAACAACTAATCGAACTAATTAGGAGAGCCAAAATGGCAAAAGTAAAAGGAAACGAGCAGTCAAAGCTCAGAGTGTTTACGCACCACGGCGTGAGTCTCAATGACAGTGGATCTCAGGCAGTTGGGGACTGCCCCTTCTGCGACAAAGAGAAGAAGTTCTATGTCTCCAAATCACGGGGACAGTACCACTGCAAAGTCTGCGGAGTGAAAGGCAATGCATACACTTTCCTCTCAGAGATGGCGAAGCTCTGCAAAGACGCTACGTCTGAAAAGCAATTCAAGTCTTTCGCTAAGGATCGTGGAATCGATGTTAATGTACTCAAGCGTAACGGGCTTGGGTACGATGGTGCATTGGAACGATGGCTGATGCCAGTCCTCAACTCTGAGGGAAATCTTGTCAACCTGATGACCTACGATGAATCTCTGGAGAAGGGGAAGACTCGCAGCACTCCAACTTGTGCGAGACATCTCTACGGGGTTAACAAGCTTGCTGACAGTGGCCCCATCTACGTTTGTGAGGGCGAGTGGGATGCTCTGGCTCTGGAGAGCCTGCTCGACAAAGCTGGAGTTACTACGGCATCTGTAGTAGCTGTTCCGGGGGCTGAGACATTCAAAAAAGAATGGGTGAAACATTTCGATAAACGTGATGTGATCCTGCTTTATGATAACGATGCGTCTGGTCAGGATGGTAAAATCAAAGTGATCGAAACCCTAACCGACAAAGCCAAGTCAATCCGCTCGATTGTCTGGCCCTCCACCACCCCAGAAAAGTATGATATCCGAGATCTCATATCTGACCACGGTCTTAAGAAGACGACATGGAAGCGTCTTCAGGAATTGCTGCAAGATGATTCCGGTAAACCCTCAAAGCCAAAGATCAAGAGAACCTCTTTCAAAAGTGTCCTAAAGGATTTCAAAGCAAGTCTCCACTTTGATAAGGACATGGAAGAGGCACTCTTGATCACTTTGGCTACCGTGATCAGTAACAAGATTCCCGGCGACCCTCTTTGGATCTACGTAGTTGGACCTCCCGGATGTGGTAAGTCCATGATGCTACAAAGCTTCATGCACGCTCAGGAGTGTATCTTCCGCTCCAAGCTGACTGCAACCTCACTGGTATCTGGAATGCGTCAGGACGATGGCTCAGACCCCTCTCTGCTTGCTCAGTTGGATGAGTGTACTTTGGTCATCAAAGACTTCACAGCAGTGAAAGCATTGCCTCTGGTGGTTCAGGAGAACCTCTATGGGATACTCAGAGATGCCTACGATGGGAATGTACTTGTCGAATACGGAAATGGAGTGAAGCGTAACTACCCCAAAGTCCACTTCAGCATCGTGGCTGGAATCACTGACGTTGTCCACGGTGACAATCGTGCTGCCCTTGGTGAGCGATTCTTAAAGGTCGAAGTGATACCCTCCGACAGAGAGTATAACCAAGAAGCTCAGATCCGTGCATCGCTGACTAATGCGATTGCCAATCGACGGGCTGAGGATGGCCTGAAGGATAGTGTGCAAGCATTCATCTGGCATCTTTCCGAGACCTTCGATCTGGAGAAGCTTCCAGCCGTACCACCATGGGTTGTGGACCGTATCATCTCATTGTGCCAGATCATCGGTAGCCTCCGAGCATCTGTCCTCCGAGAACGTAGTGACGATGTGTCCTACCGCCCCCGCCCAGAAATTGGTACTAGATTAGCCAATCAGATACTTAAGCTAGGACGGGCCTGTGCGCTCGTAGCAGGCAAGGACGAGATTGATGAGGATATATACCAGATCATGCAGAAAGTCGCATTCTCGACCGCTCACGGCTATCAGAGCGACATTGTGCGGGAATTGGTACACTATCCCAAGGGATTGACCATTGAAGAACTGTGTCAAAACTTACAATTAACAACTTCTACTGTTCATCGTAGGCTAGATGACCTACAACAGCTTAAAATAGTAGTATCGCAGAAGAGGAAGGATAAGAGGCGTGGAAGACCAACCAACGTCTGGAAAGTCACTGACATGATGCGAGACCACTGGGATAAAGCCGAGGTTAACATTAGAAGAGTTGAAAGATGATATCACATAGCAGCAGGTTCTCGTCAGACGATACTGATGAACGATACCAGCGTGCTGTTCACAATATATTCGATTACGTCCGTCATGTAGGCTTCGAAGAGGGACTCACTTTAGAGGAACTCTTGGGAGTCATGACGGTTTGTCGAGGTTCGCTGGAATTGAATCTAGCCCTATCAAATTTAAGAAAAAAATTAGAAGAAAAAGAAAGTGAGGAAGATGATGAGTAGCGGTTTTCAAATTGAGATGCGTTTGGTGATGCTGGAGGATCAGGATCAGGGACCACGACAGTTCCTTGGTGTTGGTGGCTACAGCGTATCCCCGAAAGACATCTACGATATCGACAAACATGATGCAGTCAGATTACGTATGGCAGCAGTGTCGTCAGAGCTTCTCAATCGAGCTTACATGGCTCTGGTTGATGAGAAGGTGGAACTCGATGAGATCCATGAAGAGACATTGTCAGCAGATCAAATAGTACGAATGGCTGATCTAGTTCGGGTAGGTAAATACAGTACCACCGCCCTGATGCGTACCCATGACGATGGCAAAAAAGAACTTACATTCACGATGACACCAGAAGGTGAAATGAATTAAATTCACGAAATTGATACCTATAGTATGTATCTTTTTATTCTATAAATTACGAGGTGAG
>CEPG01002168.1_pt1 | contig 39363 bp, 59 predicted proteins | sample 530551 | NCBI WGS metagenome assembly CEPG01 (sample SAMEA2620384, study PRJEB7988) | marine metagenome | biome: marine biome (ENVO:00000447); feature: surface water layer (ENVO:00002042); material: "saline water (ENVO:00002010), including plankton (ENVO:xxxxxxxx)" | depth 5 m | reverse complement strand
GTGGAGTTGCTGCATATACTCTTGCAGTCTTATCTCTATCAGGAGTATAATCTAAAACTGGTAGTCCTGCTCTACGCATGTCTTGTATTAAAGATTGTCCACTTGCTTTTTTTTCTATAATACAGACATCAGGTTTATGATAATCATATAGTTCTTGTGCTTTTGTTCTCAGTGTAGGATAATCAAATCTACCTTTTTCATTTCCTAATAATATTAAATTAGATACCCAACTTTCTCTACCAGTTGAATCAGTTTCTAAATTTTCAAATATACCCCACGTTTGAATGACACTATAATCAGCAGTTGTCTTTGTTGAAAATGCAGTATCATATGTTTGAATTATATAACTACAATCAGGAGGGTCATCATAGTCCCACCATTGAATCCATTTCTTTTTTATAATTCCACCAGTATCTGGTACAGGATTCTGCATGTAAAGAGACTCCCAATACCTAGAACCATTACTTGCCTTTATTTCTTCTTCATCATTTTTTAAAATAATATCAGGTTTCCATTCAGGAAAATATGAAGAACCTATAGGTAGTTTTAATAATTTACTTGAATCTTCATCAACCCATGCAGGTATTTTTATAACTTCCCATTTATTTTCTAATTCTATTTGTGATTCTTGTCTTAGTAACCATCCACATAAATCATCTTCATGGTATCGTGTATTAATAATTACAATTGACCCATTAGGCATAATACGTGTACGTAAACCTGATGGGTACCATTCTTTTACATATCGTCTACCTGTTTCACTAAATGAATCTTCCTCAGACATTACATCATCTAATATAGCAACGTGGGCACCACGACCTGCAATCTGACTACGAACACCTGCTGCATAATATGTGCCACCCTGATTTGTTTTCCATTTACCTGCAGCTCTTACATCACTACGTAATGTTACATCTGGAAATACTGTATTAAATAAATCATAATTAACTAAGTCTCTTACACTTCTACCAAAGTCTGAAGCTAGTTGGTCTGAGTGTGATACAGTTAATATTTCATGTTGTGGGTGTCTACCTACGTACCACGCAGGAAATAACTTTGAACATATCACAGATTTAGATGAACGTGGTGGAAGAAATACCATAAGTCTTTTTATTTCTCCACTTTCAACCTTTTGTAGTTTATCTGCAATGACATGAATATGTTTACCCATAATCCAATCAGGAACTAATGTAGGTGCAAACATAGCTATGAAATGTAAAAAGCTATCTTTAGATTGTTGTATTGCTCTTTGGAAATACAGTTCTCTAAGTTTAATTAAGTTTTCATTTACTTGTAGCATTTGATATTTTACTTGTCCATGAGACAACAGGTGATTTATATTCTTTTGGTTTTACTCTTCTTTCAAAATCTATAGGTAAAAACCAATATGTATTTCCACTAATTATTTTTATTCCCATTCTGAATCTTCCCAGTCTTCATCATCATCTTCTATAGTAGATGGTTCAGGTCTAGGTTCAGGTCTAGGTATATATGGTTCAACATTTGTTATATACCATTTAATTGGACATCCTTTACAAAATGTATTCCATCCTGCTATAATTATTATATATGATATCCATGATACAAAAAAAATTAAAATAAAATAATAAATAATTTTATTACTATTTTTTATTAATGTTTTCAAGTTTGACAACATTTTCATAATGTTTTATCTCACGTTCTAATTCTTCAGGTGACTTTGTTGTTATGTCTTGTTTAATTTCTTGACGTTCAATTAACATACCTAGATGTTTACCTATAAACTCCATTGCCCTATTTGCATTAGTTAGGTCATTTTCTGCAAGACCACGATTGTAAACATCCATAAACTTCTTTACAACTTCATTAATATTAACACTTACGTCTTTCATTGCATCTAATCTTATTTGATTACATCTTTCTTCAATCTTATCATTCTTTAACAATCTTTTACTTTCTGCACGAGTATCAGCCTCAGTCTTACCTTCTTTATAACCTGCTGCTCTCCAAGCAATTAGAGTATCGCCTGTCGCAGCATACTCTAAACAAAACTTTTCCTGCATTGGAGAGAGACCACTAGGTAAAGTATTCTTTGCAAAACTATTATATTTCTTTTGTGCATTGTCCAACATCTTTACCTTTTGTTGTTTAGGTAATTTGTTAGCTTTTCTTTTAGTCATATTAAGTCTCCTCTCTTCAATTCTACGCATGTACTCACGTCTCATCTCAATTAAATCTCTACCTGCGTTACGTTTTTTACGAAATGCTGCAGTCTCTTTAATTAAATCCCTAAGACCTGCATCATCTAAATGAGCATATAATAGATGTTTGGGTTGTTTTTTCATTATTGTATTATACACTATGTTATGTTTATAAAAAAGTAAAAAAATAACTTGTTGATTCTAAATTTATATGATATAATAATGACTATGTTACCCAGGGTTAAAGGTATATCTTATGGGTTGACAAAATTACCAACACATAACTCTATAGTCTCTATTGCATCTCTCGTGCATTGTTGTGTTGGTCTATTCGCAAACTCCCCACCTAGTCAATATTTTGACACCAGGTCAGTTTTCTCCATAATTTTTTGGGGGTACCCTTTTTCATATATACACATACACGCATGTTTTTTTGCACCCCCTCTTGAGTCCAGTTGTTCTACTTTTGTTCTTGATAATAAGAATCATTATTAATTAGAACTGATAATGATTATCAATATCAGTGCTAGTTGATAACGATTATCAATATCAATGGTGTCAATTATTTGACTATCTAGTTGATAATGATTATCAATATCAATGATAATGATTATTAATATCAATAAAAAGTCCTTTATTTCTGCACCTTTTAGCTTGTGTCATTTCTTTGACATCTCAGTAAAAGCATAAAATGAACTTTTCAACTGTAAATTTCCCAGTCTTTTCAAACCCATAGAGTTCTTAGATAAAATATATATAATAACCCTTTAGGGTTATATATATTTTATCAAGAACTCTTGGAACTGGTCGTGGTTATCCCAGTTCTAGCTGATTTCCTTCCCAGTTCTTGATAATCTATTTCAAAGATTTTTAGCTAATTTTAGCAATCTGACTGACCAAGTCTTGAGATTTGCAAGAGTAGACTGCCCAACCAAAAATTAGCTAGGGATTTAGGTTATTAATAAAATATATATAATAACCCTTTAGGGTTATATATATTTTATATAATAACCTTATCACTGATTTTTTTGAGAAGTTAAACTATACAAAGCAAACTCAATAGATAAAATCATTTTAACATTTAAGGAATAAACTCTATGAATAAAAAACAAATTAAAAACTGGTTAGGCTTAACCAAAGAATATGAAAATATTTCAGAACAAGTTAAACTTTGTGATGAAAAGTTTTTTATGTTTTTGAAAAAGTCTAGGCATTTAAGAACTGCCTACGGAAAACTTATAAAAGAGTTTCCACAATTCAATAACCAATTATTCTACAAACATTGTTTAAAAATGTATTTGACTTATTGGAAAATTTAATATAAATAAATATATAATAACCATTAACTGAAAGGCGATTATGAGTACAGACATTAAAAGTTCTAATGAGAAAACTATTTCATTAACTACTTATTGTGGATTTGACGGCAGAAGAATTCAAATAACAATGGCTAGAGATTTCAGAAAAGAAACTTTACCCACTGACAAATTCTTTGACCATTTAACATTAAGTAAAAAACAGGCTTCTTTACTGGCTAAAGATTTACTTGAATTTGTCAATGGTACTGAAGAACCAGTATATAGTAGGGACGCATTGATAACGAGTGAAGAAGAATATAAACAAAACATTGACCACGATTGGTCAGAGAGGGATTTTTAAATTTATGACTGGTACAATAATATATCAAGGTCAATCTTTAATTGATAACAAAGATATTGTAGTTATTTACTTCAATGGAAGTAAAAACACAAAGACTGGCAATATGGCACAAACCTATATTATTCGTAGTGATATTGACCCACTACTTGCCAGTAAGACTGGCGAGGACTACTCAATATGTGGTAATTGTAAACATAGAGGAACAATCACAGACGACCCAAACAGAAAACAAGCTAAAGGTAGAACTTGTTATGTCAAGTTATATCAAGGTGTACTGGCAACCTATAAAGCATTTAAAAAAGGCAATTATTCTAAGGTTGACAATCACAAAGACATACAAAGTTTAGGCGAAAATCAAGTCGTAAGACTTGGTACTTATGGCGACCCAAGTGCAGTACCTAGCTACATATGGGACAGTTTACTTAGCAAAGCTAAGAAACATACTGGCTACACTCACCAATCAAAGATTGCTAATGCAGATGTAAGAGCTGACCAATGTATGATGTCTGCAGATTCTTATGAAGAATCTAAACAGTTTTGGTCAAAAGGATTTAGGACTTTTAGAGTCCTACAAAAGAACGAAGAACTTGATGCGAAGCATGAAGTCCTTTGTCCAGCTTCTAAGGAAGCAGGAAAGCGAACTACTTGTGAGAACTGCGTTCTCTGTAGTGGTTCAAATATTAACGCAAAGAGTGTTGCTATTTATCAACACTAGAAAGGTATAATTTATGCATAAATTATATAGACAAAGAACTTCCAACAGATATAGAGCTGTTGGTACATTTTCAAATAACCAAGGTTATCTGGCAGTCAAACACGACCCAATAACTGGAAGATTTATTTCTAAATAAATTAAAACTTGTAATTTGAAAGTAGGTATGTTATGTAATATGGGTAAGGTGCAGACCTTATGTGAAAGCATTAAACTGCACCACATTTTGAGTTGGTATATATAAATACTATGAATACTTATGAATAGTATTTATATATATTAACCTAACTGAAAGGAGTTTGACTATGTCAAATCAACACTTAAAAATGCAAGAGGATTTATATTCTGAAATAGAATATCACCTTGCTAGATTGTATGATGAAGAAACACGCACATTCATCTACAATGGTGAGAGAATCACCAAGTTTAACTTTGAAGAGTTCGCTTCAGATAGATTGGTAGTTGCGACACTCTTTAATGAAATCATAGACAGAGTATGGCATATGTACGAAGTACATTTTGCAGAGTTCCAAATGCTCTCTGAAGAAGCAGAATACTTTGACGAATTTGCAAATGAATACTTGTATAATCTTCTGAATGAAGATGTGCAAGAACTCAGAGCAAGTGAACAACCATAAAAGAAAGGAGTATATATGAAACATATATATGATTACATTGAGTCCCTTATGGCTCAAGGCAAAGCTGACCCTAAGATTAGGGGTTGGTCTATGCAAACTATTATGACCCAAGTGGGTGATAAGTTTGGCGAGGACAATAAGTCTATCGCCAGGGCATACATTATGTCCAAGTGTGGAGTTACTGATGATGAGTAGTTCCATAAAACTATATGGCAGTTCAGACCTACCACCAAAGGTGTGTGCTGAACTGTCAGATATGATTAACGAGAGTTTCTTTAAGAAACTTGATAAATATTTTGACCAACAAAAGGAGAAAAACTATGGCAAAAAATAAATTTGGTAAGACTGTAAAGGTGGATTCACCTTATGCAATCTATAAAAATGAAACAACAAACTTTGAGCATAGAGTTTTAAAAACTTATCAGACAAAAAAGAATGAAAGTAAAAACCCTTATGCTAGGTGGTACGTTGCGAGTCGTTCACCTTATACCTATGGTTCGTGGGAGTATGGCGACATCTATGTTAAAGATGTGATAAGTTATCACGACCTAATAGCATCTACAGATGAATGGAAAAAAGATTACGATTTCATTGAAAAATGTAAGGAGAAAGTCCTTAAAAATATTAAGGAGTTTGCGTAAGATGTACGATAATTTATTATTAAAACTAATACTAGCATTTGGTTTGGCTATGTATGCCTTATGGCATAGCAACCAAGTGCTACCAATATAGAAAGGACACATATGAATATATTTTATTTATCAGACGACCCACAGCTATGTGCAGAACAACACTGCGACAAGCATGTGGTCAAGATGTGTATTGAGTATGCACAATTACTATCAACTGCTCATAGAGTTCTTGATGGTGAAGAGTACACTGTTATACAAAATGGTAGAAGAATTAAAAGGTGGCGATTAGGTTTTGATTTTATGGATAAAAACTTAATGTTAGCCAGTCATATTAATCACCCAAGTAATATATGGGCAAGAGAAAATCATAGAAATTATAGGTGGTTGTTTATGTTATTAAAGTTTTTACTCAAAGAGTACACCCATAGATATGGTAAAACTCACGCAGTAGAAAGGAGATTAGATTATCTTAATCTATTTCCAACAAATATAAAAATTAAACCCACTGGTACACCTATGCCACAATGCATGCCTGATGATTGTAAGGTAGAGCATATGCCTATACTTGCGTATCAGAATTTTTATATGAAACACAAGCGACCATTTTGTAATTGGACTAAACGACCAAGACCAATATGGTTTACATAGAAAGGAGAAACTAATGATTACATTAGAGCAAATAAAAGACATAGTAATAGATATTAAATCTGATGATGAATGGGTTAACGATAGCCACACACACGCAGAATATAGAGGTGTGTGTGATGGTTTGGATATGCTCGTTAATCATCTTGAAGAATTAGAAAGGAATAAGCAATGCATCAAAAAGAAATAACAAAAGAACTTAGATATATCATTACAGATGTGGATAAGATGTTATATAACACAGATTGGGAAAGACTAGACAAATATAGAAATAGTATAGAATTTCTGATTAAAAGAATAGCAAATGATGAAAGAAGAAAAACAATGAAAAGGAATAACAATGGGTAAATATTTAAAGACTGAAATAGATTGGCAGATGATTAATGAATTTGCCAAAGAGATTTTAAGAATGGAGTTTGACAATCCAGTCTTGAAAAAATGGTGTGACACTGAGGGTTATGAGGGTTCAGAGTTACGCAAATACTTAACTGAAAACTGCAATGTGAAATTTCATCAAGAGAAGTATGGTTCTTATGTTATGTTTCCAATGCACCCAAAAAGAAAGGACTAAACTATGAACAATAAAAAGTTTGTACTTAAAAATAAAACACAAGGAACTCAAAGAGTTCTTACAGAGAATCAGCTATTAGAAATGGACATTGACGAGATGGTCATTGACGATGCCTATGATACTGACCAAGTAAAATTTTATCACGAAGGTGAAGAATTTGTCTTGGAGAATCCAAGATTCTATGATACATTAACTAGAATGAAAGGAATATAACTATGAAAAAATATCTTGTAACAACCTATGCTACTGCTACATACCAATGCATAGTTGAAGCTGACTGTGAAGAGGAAGCTGAAGAAAAAGTTTGGGAGGGGGACTATGATGAGTTAAATAATGGTGACCCTACTGATGTTCAAGATGAACAAATAGAATCTATTGTTGAACAACCAGATGATATAATAGATAAGATTAAAGAAGAAGATAATTTTAATTCTAATATTAGGAAAGGATGTTAACTATGACTGAAGTAATTGATTTTAAAACTAAAAAGAAAAGGAAAACTAAAGTTATGAATGCAAAGTTTGATGCTGATTGGGTAGCAGATGAACTTGTCAAGGTTATCAATAAATCTTTTGATAAAAAGATAGATGCCTTTGATGTATCATTAGCACTTGCAGACATAACTGTACAGTTTGTGCATGACTTTGCACCTTCTACTGCATGTGGTCAACATCTATTATTGACTGCTATGCAAAATCAAATGGAACAACAACTATACGAGGAGGATGATGATGAGTAAATGTCAAGAATGTAAATGCAATTCTGATACTACATCTAGTAATGAGTTTAATAAGAACTTATGTGATGATTGTTACACAGAATACAGAGTAACTATACAACATATGTTTAAACTAAAAGATTTATATGATGTTAATAATTTATTAAGGAGAGTGAATAATGAGTAAAGAAAAATTAGTATATCCTAACGAGGGATACAGTAGTAGTGGTAGTGATGCTGACTATGAACAACCTACAGATGAGTTAAATAGAACAATGACTGAACCTAAAACATTTAAAGAGTTTATCAGATGGTTAGAAGTATACTCACCAGTTGATTGGGAAGAGATGGAACGATTTGAAGACGAAGCAGGTGCATCAGTATGGATTAGATTTGATTTAGAAAGTGAGGATGATGATGATGAGTAAAAATACCTGGGTATATTTATATGGAGATGAGTGTTCTGAAATTTGGGAACACTTTGGATTTGATAATCCAAACCCTAATGATAGATTAAAATTAAAACTTCTAGACTATGAAGGATATAATGAAGATGAGTAAACATTTAGAAAGAAAGGAGTAACTAATGCCAATATTAGTACAATATAAAATCACTGATGGTTTCAATGAATACTATGACTATGTCATACATCAAGATGATGCTGATGTGAGAGATGATGAAGAACTAATCAGAGATGTGTTTCCTGATTCCCTACCTGATGACAATGGTGGTGAGCAAGATGACTATAGAAAAATAGAAGTTGTATATACCAAAAGCATAGGTATAAAACACGCAGAGTTTTTGATGGAATGTTTTATAGCTTTCCCTTTTGGTGGTAAAGAGTGGCTACGACAGTTAGCTAGTAAAAGAAAGGAGTGAGTGATGAAAATATGGGACGATTATGATGACTGTATTATAGGTGTAGGTACACGCAGTGGTATGTTAGATGTATTTATCTATGATAAGCACAGAATGATAACCAAACTGGTTAAAAGGGACGATATGTCTTATGATGAAGCTAAAGAATTTATAGACTTCAACATTGCAGGTGCATACATAGGTGAAGACACACCAATACTTGTCAATCTTTTGACACGAGAAGAAATAAAAGACTATATGGAGATGTATGATGATGAAGAAACCTGATTACGAATTATTCATAGGTTATGTGGCACTTATAACTATAATTTATTTAGTTTTAACTGCTGAAGCTAAGAGTTGGAGTTATGAATGGAGTGGTAAAGGTAAACTTTATGACCAAAGAAACCAATACTTTGTGACTTGTAGATTAACAAAAGAAAAAAGAGTTGAACCATTCTTTGGTGAAGACTCTGTTAAATGTTATTATACTTGTACTGACAAAGAAAAAATGGTTATTACTACACACAGTAATCATGTGTGTGAGAAACAAATAACAACACCAAGAGGTGACAAAAGAGATTGGAGGGGGAGATAGTTTGTTGTAATTATACAACAATATGTGTCAGTAATTTGACTATTGCATTTTTAATTTGACATATCAAATTTAAAAAGTGTATAATATTTTTAGAAGTCATTTAGAAAGGAACACAAAAACAATGACAAAAGAAAACTTATACATAAAAGAAATACAAACATTAAACAAACAACTATATAATTCTTATAAAAGAATTAAAGAGTTAAGAAAGGAAATAGATAATGCAAACACTAAACTACTACGAAAATAAATACTTTAGTGAAAAGGAATTACAATGTCCCACATCTAAAGATATTATTTTAGCTGAGGGTTTCTTAAATTGTTTAATAAATTTAAGAGAGAATGTAGGTCAACCATTACAAATAACTTCTTGTTGTCGTTCAGCAGAACACAATGACTGGTTAAAAAGTCGTGGCTATCCTGCAAGTCCCAACTCATTCCACAAGATTGGTAATGATAAATGGGGTACAGATACTTGTGCAGTTGACATTGCTATACCTAATTCAGTCTTTAGAAAAGACTTAATTAAAAGAGCAATAGACTTAGGTTGGTCTGTAGGAGTAGCGAGAACTTTTATCCATGTGGATAGAAGAAGTGATTATACACCACTACCACAAGTTGTTTATGTCTATTAATATTGACAAAGCATTGTGGTTCATCTTAGAAATTCTATTCTCATTTTTAATGGGAGGATTTTTATTTACAATATTATATTTTATTGGGAGATTATTTTAATGGGAGTTGAAACATTAATACTTGGGTTAGTATTTAACATCTATACCCTTGATAACATTGACTTTTTTCACCAACGAGCAAACAATAACAAGACTATGACTTGTGTATGGGAGTATGTTGGTAAGAAAAAACCTGACCCACAGAACCCAAGCATCACACTCTTGGGCAATGTGTATTACAAACAAAAATGTGTGAGAAAGGAACTGGATAAATAATGAAAGAATTGTTTGCTTTATATTTAACTTTTGCTTCACCAGTTGGTGATGTAGAACTATTTGTTAAGGAGTTACCTAACTGTGACAATGCTAGTGTAATAGCTGAACAAGAGTATGCTGAAAGAGGTATTGATAGAAGTAAGCTAAGTAGAACTGGCTATATGTGTATTGGTTGGGAGTATCATTTGATAAGACAAAAACTAATTAAAGGTGTTCCCCTTGACAATAAATACATACCAGTACAACAAAAACAATGTATTGTGCCAGAGGATATTAAATAACATGTTTGATATATTTTTAGTTACATACTGGATTGAGTTTAACAATAAACTTTATCAAAAAGTTTATCCCAAACCAGTTAGAAGTTGTGTTGATATTGTTGAACAAATATCTTTAAAGGTTAAAAAACCTTATAAACTAAAAGCAGTTGTTTGTGATGAACCAAGGGAATTTTTTGAAAAAAGAAAGGACAAAAACTATGGACATGCGTACAAAAAAATACGATAACGTAAACAACCCAAGACATTATAATAAAGAAGGTGTTGAGTGTATTGATGGGATTAAATCTTCAATGTCAGAGAAAGAATTTTTGGGATACTTAAAAGGAAATACAATTAAATATTTGTGGAGGTATGATTATAAAGAAAAACCTTTAGAAGATTTACAAAAAGCTAAATGGTATCTTGACAAAATGATAAATATAATTCATACTAACGAAGAAAAAATTAAACAAATGACTATGGATGGTTTTATGGAAGGAGATAATTATAATGTATAAAAAACATGAAGATTTACCAACTTCAGTAGTTGATTTTGTTTTAACTGCTAGTGGTGAAAGTGATATAAAGAAAGTTCCACTTGAAGATATTAATAATTTAATAGATGATATGGAGAAACTTTATGGAACAAGGTAAATTAACTGACAAACAAAAAGAAAAAATAGTTAGGGAGTTTCACAATAAAGTTATGGATTTAATAACTGAATTAGATACACCTGAAACTATTTATCTTATGGCTAGAGCATTATCATTGACAGCTATTATGAAAGCTGAAAAAGATTTCTATGGATTTCTTACAATGCAGAACGCATTAAATGATGCTGCTCAAGAATTAATAGCAATGGATTTAGGTGAAGAGTTAACTGAAGATGATTCATTATTTCAATCCATTAGAATGAAAGAAGATAAACCAAAAATACACTAGGGGGTTAAATGAGTAATCTATATATTATAACAACAGTAATACTTTTTTATGTATTACTTTTTGTATAGGGGGTTGAATGTTAAAGATGGAAAGTAAATTTTTAAGGCACGAATCGTGTCCTAAGTGTGGTAGTAAAAACAATTTAGCAAGATACAGTGATGGTCATGCTCATTGTTTTACACCTGACTGTGGTTATTATGAGAAAGGAGAAGTAGAAGTGATACCTATGACAAACAATCAGAATAGTTATTCAGATTTGTATGTTGGTCAAGCAACCTCATTGCAAGACAGAAACATAACGCAGGAAACTGCAAACAAATATGGAGTAACTACATTAAGCCAAAATGGTATGGTGTCTAAACATATATATCCATACTATAATTCACATGGTAAACATGTGGCTAATAAAATTAGAACACTACCAAAAGAGTTTACTGCTCAAGGAAACTTTGGAGAGTCTCAACTCTTTGGTCAAAACTTATTTGGTGCTGGACAAAAGTACATTACAATTACTGAGGGTGAGTGTGATGCAATGGCAGTCTATCAAATGATGGGTAGTCGTTGGGCAACTGTGTCTATTAAGAATGGAGTTGCATCTGCAGTTAGAGACTGTAAACAAAACTTTGAATATCTTGATAGCTTTGATAATATTATTATTTGTTTTGATAATGATGAGATAGGAAAAGAATCTGCCAACAGAGTTGCTGAAATATTTTCACCTAATAAATGTAAAGTTGTATCTCTTGATTTAAAAGATGCAAATGAATATCTTAAAGCAGGTAAGAGAGAACAGTTCACTCGTGCATGGTGGGATGCTAAACCATTTACACCTGCAGGTATTGTCACATATGATGATATTGTTGATGACTTATGGGTAGAAGATGATGTTGAAAGTTGTTCATATCCATTTGAAGGTATTAATAAAAAACTTTATGGCATGAGAGTAGGCGAGTTGGTTACACTTACATCAGGCACTGGTATGGGTAAATCAAGTTTATTACGTGAGTTTGTTTATCACATATGGAAAAAGACAGATGATAAAATTGGTCTTCTCTTTCTTGAAGAAGAAAAGAAAAGAACATTCAGAGGTCTTGTTGGTATTCATGCTGATAAAGAACTACATAAACCTGAAGAGTGGAGAAAACAAAACCCTGAAGACTTACGTAAATGGTCTAATGAATTAAAAGGTGACAGACGATTAGTTTTATTTGACCACTTTGGTTCAATGACTGATGACGATGTTATTAATCGTATACGATATATGGCTAGAGGTTGTGATTGTAAATGGATATTTGTAGACCATTTAAGTTTAATTATCTCAGGCAGAGATGATGGCAATGAAAGAAAAGCTATTGATATGTTAATGACTAAACTACGTAGTCTTTGTCATGAAACAAAGATAGGCATGTTACTTGCTTGTCACCTGCGTAGACTTGATAATGATAAAGGTCATGAAGAAGGTAAACAAGTATCTTTATCACACTTACGTGGTTCACATGCAATTGCTCAGTTGTCTGATGCAGTTATAGGCATGGAAAGAAACCAACAAGATGATGATGAGATAGCTAAGAATACTTCTACTATCAGAGTGTTAAAGAATAGATATGCAGGAACAACTGGTGTTGCTTCTTACTTGCTTTATTCTTCTGAAAATGGTAGAATGTCAGAAATAGATAACCCTTTTAAGGAGAGTGCTGATGAATTTGACACCCAATAAAAAAGACAGAAAGAAGTTTGACATTGACCTTGCTTATGGTAAAGTTAGAGAAGACTTGATAAAAGAAATGTTACAAGATAAAAAGATTGAAGTTAAATCTGAACGAGATGTCTGGAAAAGAACTGGTAACATTGCAATTGAATATCAATGCTATGGCAAACCATCAGGTATTAATGCAACTGAAGCTGACTACTGGTTTCATAATCTGTGTGTAGGTGAAGATGTGTATGCTACATTAGTATTTAAAACTGAGAATCTAAAAAAGATAATAGATTCTTTGGAAAGAAAAGTATCAGTTAGTGGTGGAGACCATAACGCATCTCGTATGTATCTGGTTAGTTTACAAAAACTATTTGATGTTAAAACAATTAAGGAGTATATTAGTTTATAATGAATATAGTAGTTGACATAGAAACAGATTCTTTAGATGCGACAAAGATTTATTGTATCGTTGCTAGAAATATGGAGTCAGGTGATAACTATGCATTTGTGGGTGATGATTGCTATGATAAGTTTCCCAAGTTTATTGAGAAACATGCAGAGAAAATTGTGATGCACAATGGTGTAGGGTTTGATGCACCAGTTCTGAATAGACTAGCAAGAACTAATATCAGACTCGCCCAGATTGAGGACACATTGATAATGTCTCAACTGTACAATCCTGAAAGAATGAATGGACATTCTTTAGATTCCTGGGGTAAGAGACTGGGTTACAATAAGATTGAGTTTCATGACTTCTCAAAGTTTACAAATGAAATGCTTACATATTGTAAACGAGATGTTGAATTAACTCACAAAGTTTATAATCATCTAAAGTTAGAAGGTAAAAATTTTTCTGATTATTCTTTGAGACTTGAACACGATATTCGTTCTATTGTTTCCAAACAAGAAAAGAATGGTTTTTATTTAGACCAACAAAAAGCTATGGAATTAAGAGCTAAACTTGAAGACCAAGCTGAAGACATAGAAAAGAATGTACATAAAACTTTTCCACCTCTAAAAAGAGAAGAAGAGTTTGTACCTAAAGTAAATAATAAAACTCGTGGGTATGAAAAGGGTGTGCCTTTTACTAAAGTTTCTTATGAAAAATTTAATCTTGCTTCAAGAAAACAAATAGCTGAAAGACTTATGATGTTAGGTTGGAAACCTCATAAGTTTACAGATAAAAACTCACCTATTGTAGATGAAGGTGTGCTGTCTAAGATAACAAATATACCTGAAGCTAAACTTATAGCTAAGTATTTATTACTTAAAAAAAGAACGTCTCAAATCTCTTCATGGTTGGATGAAGTTAATAATACAACTGGAAGAGTGCATGGTCGTGTCCTTACTTTGCGTTGTGTATCAGGTCGCATGAGCCATAACTCGCCTAACATGGCTCAAGTACCTGCTACATATTCTCCTTTTGGTAAAGAGTGTAGAGAAGTATGGACAACAGATAAACCTGACACACATGTTATCTTTGGAACAGATGCATCAGGTTTGGAGTTGAGAATGTTAGCACATTACATTGATACCCCTGACTATACAAATGAAATATTAAATGGAGATATACATACAAAGAACATGAACATGGCAGGTCTAACTGATAGAGACCAAGCTAAAACATTTATCTATGCCTTTCTATTTGGTGCAGGAGCTAAAAAGATTTCAACTATAGTTGGTTCTAAAGATTTAACTTTAGGTAAAAAACTTATAGATAAATTTTTATCTGAATTACCTAGACTAAAATCTTTTAGAAGTCAGGTAGAAGAAGCTGCACAATCAGGTAAAGTTAGAGGTTTAGATGGTAGATTATTTAATGTTAGGTCTGCACATAAAGCAGTTAACACAATCATACAAGGTGCAGGTGCTATAGCTTGTAAGGTATGGTTGAGAAACATGATGAAACATGTTTATAAAAAAGGTTTGGATGTTAAACTTATAGCTTCAATACATGACGAGTATCAGTTTGAAGTAAATAAGAATGACATACAAAGTATGGGGGAAGTTGTAAAACTGTCAATTAAAGAAACAACTGAACAGCTTAACCTTAAATGCCCACTAGATGCTGAGTTTAAAACTGGCTCTAGCTGGGCAGATACACATTAATTAAAATTTATTTTTAATATGTGTTGACTTGTATATTATTATAGATTATAATTATATACTTAGATATTCGTAGTTAATACGAAGTTATAATAACCTTAAAGAAGGAGCATATATGCCAGTATTAAATGGTAAAGCTTATTGGGCATCTGTTGTAACACCAAACACTACGTTTGATGAAGATGGTGTCTACTCAATTGACCTTGCAGTTGATGAAGAAAATAAAAAGTCTGCAGTGGCTGAAGGTCTATCAATTAAAAACAAAGGAGACGATAGAGGAGACTTTGTTACTATCAAAAGAAAAGCTAAAAGAAAAGATGGTAGTCCAAACAAAGCACCTGACATCATGGATAACATGAAAAGACCTCTTCAAAATACTTTGATTGGTAATGGTTCAACTGTAAATGTTTTATTTAAAACATATGAGTGGAGTCATAAACCAACAAACAGAAGTGGTAAGAGTGCTGACTTACAAGCAGTTCAGGTAGTCAATCTTATTCCTTACGAAGGAAGTAATTCTGCTTCAAGTGCCTTCAAAGAAATACCTGAAGGTAATGTAACAGCTTCTACTTCAACTGAGTTTGCAGAAATACCTGTATAACTTAAATAATAACCTATAGATAGGGGTGTAGCTAATAACTCACCCCTATTTTTTCGTATGAAAAAGATTGATACTTTAGTTGAAGACATATATGAATCAATATCTGATGGTACTCAACCTTCAATGAAAGATATTGAAGTCTTTGCAGAAAATGTAAAGATTGGAGTTATGTCGTTGTTTGACAAACATTCTGAGAATAATAATTTAAGAATGTCTCAGATTGGTAAACCTGATAGACAGGTATGGTATCAGTCAAGAGACGTAGAGAAAGAAAAGTTACCTGCATGGGCAAAGATAAAATTTACTTATGGTCACATACTTGAAGAGTTACTTTTATTATTAACTAAAACTGCAGGACATGAAGTTAAAAACGAACAGAAAGAACTTGAGATTGAAGGTGTATTAGGACACCAAGATTGTGAGATTGATGGTGTTGTTACTGACTGTAAATCAGCTAGTGCATATTCATTTAAAAAGTTTTCAAATCGTTCACTATTAAAGGATGACCCTTTTGGTTATATCTCTCAGTTATCAGCTTATGCTGAAGCACAAGATAAAAAAGGTGGAGCTTTTCTTGCTATAGATAAACAGAGTGGTAGGATATGTGTAATGCCTGTCCACGATATGGAGATGATAAATGCAAAAGATAGGGTCTTACATCTTAAAGATGTTGTCTCAAGTGATGAAATACCTAGCAAGTGTTATGACGATATTGCAGATGGTAGTAGTGGTAATCGTAAACTTGACGTTGGCTGTTCCTACTGTTCTTACAAAGTTGATTGTTGGAAAGATTCTAACAATGGCACAGGACTTAGAAAATTTATCTATGCGAATGGACCAAGATACTTAACACAAGTTGCTAAAAAACCTGATGTACCTGAGGTAGAATTAAATGACATTGGTTAGTATTTTTGAATTACTTGCTGCCATAAGTGCAGTCATTACTGTGTGGGTGTATGGCAATAAAGATAATCATGCACCCATCTATGGTATGGTTTCAAATGCTATCTGGATAACTTGGTCATTATTATCATCAAGTTATTATATGTTAATTATGTGTATTGTCTTTACTTGTTTACACATAAGAAACTATTTTCATATGAGGAATATATAATGAAGTTTAGAAGTGGTTCAGAAGAAAAGGTTTATAACTTTTTAAAAGATAATAAAGTAAAAGTTAAATATGAACATGATAAATATAGTTATGAGTGGCATGAAACTAAAACTTATTGCCCTGACTTTCTATTACCTAATGGTACTTACATAGAAGTTAAAGGACGATTTACTATAGAGATGAGAAAAAAACATTTATTTTTTAGAAAGTGTAATCCTAAAATTTTAATAAGGTTTGCGTTTGATAATCCAAATAAAAAGTTAAACAAAGGTGGTACTATGACTTATGCAGGGTGGTGTAATAAACACAACTTTGATTACTGTAAAATTAGTGATGGTATTCCCACACACTGGTATGATGCAACAATATGATAATTTTTTTCAAACAGTTGAAAGTTATTTTATCAGTAGTACAACTGCTGAAAGAACTTTATTTCTTGCAGTTATATTACAAGCATTGCTTGATGCCACGCAAAAAGATTCTAATGATTTAGAAAGTTGTAAATATAAACGTGAAGCTATACTTTGGTTTACTACAAAGCATGGTAAGAAGAAAGATGATTTTGAATATATTTGTGAGTTGGCTGATGTTGATTCCAACTATATGAGAAAGGTGGCTCTTGAGATATTAACATCAAAGAGAACCACATTTATACGAAGTCATATCAATGCTATCTTGACACACAGAGATAGTTATGATAGAATTAAACTTAAAAAAAGAAAGGGGAAATAATTATGTTACCAACTGAATACCAAAACTATATTGCAATATCTCGTTATGCAAGATGGATTGAAAAAGAAAACAGAAGAGAAACCTGGAGTGAAACTGTTGAACGATATGTTAGTTATATGCAAGGACGTTATGAAAAATTAACGAAGAAAAAATTAGATAAGAAAGAAAGAGATAGATGGGTTGATGCTATAACTACATTAAAAGTTATGCCTTCAATGAGAGCATTAATGACTGCAGGTCCTGCCTTAGATAAAGATAATGTAGCAGGATTTAATTGTTCTTATGTTGCAATAGATAATGTAAGAACCTTTGATGAAATAATGTATATACTTATGTGTGGCACTGGTGTAGGGTTTAGTGTTGAAAGACAATACGTTGATAAACTTCCTGAGATTGCAGAAAAGTTTCATACTACTGAAACAGTAATTAAAGTTAGAGATAGTAAAATAGGTTGGGCAAAATCTTATCGTGAACTTATTGCTATGTTATACGCAGGACAAATACCACAATTTGACGTGTCTCTTGTCAGACCTGCAGGTGCTAAACTAAAAACATTTGGTGGACGTGCTAGTGGTCCTGACCCATTAAGAGATTTATTTAAATTTAGTATTGAAACATTTCAAAAAGCTAGTGGCAGAAAATTAAATAGTATTGAGTGTCATGATATTGTATGTAAGATTGCAGACGTAGTTGTTTGTGGTGGTGTAAGACGTTCAGCTTTAATTAGTTTGTCTAATCTTTCAGATATTAGAATGAGAGATGCAAAGACTGGTCAATGGTGGGATAATAATCCACAAAGAAGTTATGCTAATAACTCTGTAGCTTATACTGAAAAACCTGACATAGGTACATTCATGAAAGAGTGGGTATCTCTTTATGATTCTAAATCAGGTGAACGTGGTATATTTAATAGAGTTGCATCACAAAAAATGGCAACACGTTCAGGTAGAAGAGATGGTGAACATGACTTTGGAACTAATCCATGTTCAGAAATAGTATTACGAAATAAACAATTTTGTAATTTATCTGAAGTAGTTGTGAGACCTGATGATACTGAAAAAACTTTAAAAGAAAAGGTAGAGATAGCAACAATCTTTGGTACACTTCAATCAACTCTATCAGACTTTAGATATTTAACTAAACAATGGAAGGATAATACTGAGGAAGAAAGACTATTAGGTGTTTCTCTTACTGGTATTATGGATAATTTTATATTATCAGGTGGTGCTTTTAATCAAGCAGTTTTAAAATCTATGTTAGTTAATTTAAAAGACCATGCAATTGAAACAAATAAAAAATGGGCAGAGTTATTAGGAGTTAATCAATCAACTGCTATTACTTGTGTTAAACCTTCAGGAACTGTATCACAATTAGTTGACTCAGCTTCAGGCATACACCCACGTTATTCACCTTATTATCTTAGAACTGTAAGAGCAGATAAAAAAGACCCTTTGTGTGACATGATGATAGATAAAGGTTTTCATGCTGAAGATGATGTAATGAAACCAAACGATACTAAAGTTATTTATTTTCCTATGAAGTCTCCAGTAGAATCAGTAATGAGAGATGCTAAATCTGCTATTGAACAACTAGAGATATGGAAAACTTATCAGTTATATTGGTGTGAACATAAACCTTCAATTACAGTTTATGTAAAAGAAGAAGAATGGTTACAAGTTGGAGCATGGGTATATGAAAACTTTGATGTGATGAGTGGTGTGTCATTCTTACCACACTCTGACCATTCATATAAACAAGCACCTTATCAAGAAGTTGATAAGAAAACTTATCAAGAGTGGTTAACTAAAACTCCAAGAAATATTAATTGGATGGACTTAACTAAATATGAAAAGGAAGATACAACTACTTCATCAAAAGAACTTGCATGTACTGCAGGTGCATGTGAAATAGTTTAAAAAAATATTTGACTTTAATAATTAAAAGGAGTATAATTATATAATGTTTATAAATGCAAGAGCAACACATAAGGAAGAAACAGTTCATCCTTTACCTAAAGAAAAAACTAATTTTGTTTTTATAGGTTATGATTCTCGTGAAGATATAGCTTATAGAGTTTGTGAAAACTCATTAGCTAGACACAGTTCAAGACCTTTAACCATAATTGATTTGAATGTCTCTCACTTGAGAAATAGTGGTCATTTTACTAGAGAATGGAGAGAAGATAAAGAGGGTCAAAAATATGATGTGTTAGATGACAAGCCTTTTTCAACAGAGTTTAGTCATACTAGATTTTTGTGCCCTCATTTAGCTAAGATAAATAAAATGAAAAATTGGGTAATGTTTTGTGATTGTGATTTTTTATTTCTTAGAGATGTAGATAAACTGTTTAAGTTTGTAGAAGATAACTATGATGATAAAGCTGTTGCTTGTGTTAAGTTTGATTGGCAACCTACTGAAGATACTAAGATGGATAATCAAAAACAACTAGGTTATGATAAAAAACTATGGTCTTCATTAATGTTATTTAATATGAAACATAAAGATGTAAAAAATTTGACAAGTGATAAAGTAAATACTATGAAAGGTTTAGACTTACACCAATTTAAATGGACATCTGATGACCAGATAGGAGAGATACCTGGAAGTTGGAATCATATACCTGAAGTTTCACAACTAAAAGATAGTCCTAATGCTATACATTTTTCTCTTGGTGGTCCTTGGTTTGGTGGTAAGTTTGCTACTATGCAATTTGCCCAAGACTGGGAAGATGAAAAACTTTTATATAGAAATACTATAAATGAAACAAGACCTACAAAAATGGTGAAGTATTAATATGGCTAAAGATACAATAAATATCGTTACTTCCTTTAATCCTAAAGGATGGGAAACTTATGCTAAAAAAATGATTGAGTCAGCTAATAAATTTCTTTCTGATGATTTACATTTAACAGCATATTATCATGACTTTGATGACAAGACAATTAAACAATTTCCTAAATCAAAAAACATAACATTTAAAAATTTAAATAAAGTTCCCTCTATGTTAAAATATAGAGATGAAATGAAACTACATGATGGCACTGAGGGTAAACGTATGCCATATAACTGGAGATTAGATGCCATTAAATGGTGTCACAAAGTGTATGCCTTGACTGACTTCTCCTTCAAGTTAGTAGAAGAAGGTATGCAAATGGGGTGGGTAGTTTGGTTGGATGCTGACATTATCCTTAAAAAGCCTATAACTAAAAAGGACTTGCTTGGAATTATTCCCCTAGGTTCTGAGTTGGTTCACCTTGGTAGAAAAGATGTGGACTATAGTGAAACATCTTTTATGGCATTTAATTTAAACAATGTCCCACCCCTTGATTTATTATTAGATATGAGAGGTATCTATGATAGTCATGAAGTTTTATCCTACAGAGAGTGGCATGATGGTTTTATATTTGAAAGATTATTTAACCTTTATGGTGCTCATGGTCTTAAAAAACATAATTTAACTCCAAAAGTGCGAGGTTTAGATGCGTTTAATAACTCTCCTTTATCAGATTACTTTGAACATTTTAAAGGAAACAGAAAAGATTTACTATCAGACAAAACCACACCTGATGTCGTTGGTCCAAAGAGGTATAAACAATTGGCAGATGTCATCAGACATTACAAATTTTCAAGGATACTTGAAACAGGTACGTGGAATGGTGGTAGAGCTATTGAAATGGCACTGGCAGCTTTTGACAACGTAGATAAAGTTTATTACAAAGGTTATGATTTGTTTGAAGATGCTGATGAATTTACAGATAGAACTGAACTAAATACTAAACCACATAATTTATATGAAGCAGTTGAAAAAAGATTAAACGAGTTTAAAAAATATGTAAAAGAAAAAATGAACAAGGAGTTTGATTTTGATTTAGTTAAAGGAGATACAAAGAAAACTTTGACTGAACAAAAAGATTTCGATATCGCATATTTAGATGGTGGTCACAGTTTTGAAACTGTTAAACATGATTACAATATGTGTAAGCAATTACCTGTTGTTGTGTTTGATGATTACTTTACAAAAGATGAGGGAGGTAAAGAAGTTGCTGACGAACATAAAGGAACAAATAAAATCTTTGATAAACTTGATAAAAAATATAGACGAAAAGTTTTCCACTCTAGTGACCCTGTTAGAGGTGGTGGTATTACTCATCTCGCTATTGTTATTCATAATGATAGTCTTGCTAGTCTACCTGATAGTTTAAATCATGTACCTATTATAGTCAAACCTAAAGACTGTATGCCTAAAGACTATATTAAAAACAATATAAAAAATAATGTTAAGAGTATTGATAAGTGGCTAATAAAAGGAAGACCACATGGAGAAACAATGATTATAGTTTCAGGTGGTCCATCTTTCTTAAAGTATAAAGATTATTTAAAGACAACTAATCACAAGATAATGTGTGTTAAACATTCTCTTCCTATGTTATTAAAGGAAGGTATTACACCTTGGGGTTGTAATATACTTGACCCTAGACCTATTGAAGGTACAAGTACACATGGTATTGTTAGAAAAGATTTATTCAAAGACATACCTGAAGAGACAATATTCTTTGTTTCAACTATGACTGATATATCAGTTGTAAAACATTTACAAAAAAAGAAAGCTAATATAATAGGTTGGAATGCATATTCTGATGCTATTATTGAAAAGACAAACGAAAAAAATAAAGTTGTAATTGATAAAGACTTAGGTGTTCCTGAGAATACTGTTCTTCTTACTGGTGGTACATGTGCTGCCATGAGAGCAATTAGTGTTTCTCATACTTTAGGTTTTAGAAATTTTAAATTATATGGATTTGATTGCTCAGTGCCTGAACCTAAAGATAAAAAAGAAAAAGATGATGCTGGTAGAGATAAATACTTATTTGTAACAACTAATAAAAAAAAGTTTTGGACAACTGGAGAGTTATTAGCTATGGCTCAAGATTGTGAAAAATTATTTGAAAGACAAGATATAGATATACATATGGAAATGTATGGTGAAGGAACTTTAGTTTCTGAATTATGGAAAACAAAAGGTAGAGAACAACATCCTAATTATGAAGATACTATCAGCAATAACAGTTAAAAATTTTTTAGATACTGTTTCTTGTAATACAATTTATAAGTCTGTGCTTGAATTACAAGAATCTTGGTCTAACTATAATGATAGAATGTGTCTTGGTTCAGCAAAAGAATTAGATGAATCAGATATTAATTATAATAATAAATGTAAAACAAATAATCCTATTATATTTGAAAAATTTCCTACAGTATTATATAAAATAAATAATATGATAAATAATATATATGAAGAAGATTTAGAAACTAATTCATTATCTATACCTGGATTTGAAATAATAACAGATAATGGAACATATTATAATTTAAAACATGATGCTCATTTTTATTTTACTGTTCCAATACATACAGGTAACTGTAGTTCTTCTTTGTTTTATTCAAATACATTTGGTAAAAGAAAAGAACAAATACCTTTAAAAATAGGTAGATTTTACTTTCATGTTAAACCTATTCATAAGTATTATGAAAAGTTAAATCAAAACAATAACTTAGTATGTATTGAAGGTAAAGGAAAAGTAAATAAAAATAGTAAAATAACCCTTTTCTTTTAAATAATATTGTGTTATAATAACTTTAAATTGGAGAAAGATTATGTTATTACCAATGATTGCACCTATTTTGGGCAAAGTAATTGACAGGATTATACCTGACAAAGCTGGTCAAGCAAAGGCTCAAGCAGAACTAAATAAAGCACTCGTAACACACTCAGCAGATATAGAAAAAGCTGCTGCATCTGTGGTAGTTGCTGAAGCTAAAGGTGAAGGTTGGTTACAACGTAATTGGAGACCATTAACAATGGTATCTTTTTTAATACTTTTGTTTATGTATTGGTTTGGAATACACCCTGAGAATTTATCAGATGCAGTTATTATGAAACTGTTTGATTTATTACAGATTGGTATTGGTGGCTATATTATAAGCAGAGGTGCTGAGAAAGGTATTAAAACATGGAAGGAGAAATAATATGAAACAATGGACAAAACCTGTTGCAACAGAAATTTCTGTAGGTTTAGAAATTAATTCGTATGCTTGTGCTGAAAAGTAATAGCATTATTTTTTTGGTATAAGCCATATGCTTTAAAAGGTGTGGCTTAAACCTAGTTAATAAAAACATTATTGCCTATTAAGGGATAATAAACTAAAAGGAGAAATACTATGATGTTATTGGACAACATGTTCTATAATCATTTTGATTTAATGAGACCAAAAGTAATGGTCGTATCTGAAAAGATGTATCAGGAAGCTCAACAAAAAAAATTACAAGCTAGATTAGATTATCTTGAAGAACAAAAAGAGCATTACGAAAATGAGATAAAGGAAGTTCAAGAAGAAATGACTTCTTTATCTATTGAAGATAAATCCAAGTAAATAAAAAACCCCTAGCTAACTTAATAACTAGGGGTATTTTTTTGTCCAATTTTCACAGTTGGCTATTTATTTTTATCTTTATAATCTTTTATTGCTGCTTTAATTGCATCTTCAGCTAAGATAGAACAATGTATTTTTACAGGTGGAAGAGCAAGATGATTTGCTATCTCTGTATTTTTTATAGAGTGAGCTTCATCAAGGTTTTTTCCTTTAACCCATTCAGTAATTAAAGAACTTGAAGCGATTGCTGAACCACAACCAAAGGTTTTAAACTTTGCATCTTCTATGATATTATTATTACCTACTTTAATCTGTAGTTTCATTACGTCACCACATGCAGGTGCACCTACCAAACCTGTACCCACCTCTGTAGAATCTTTATCCATTGACCCTACATTTCTAGGGTTTTCATAATGGTCTAATAATTTATTACTATATGTCATACTCCAAAACTTTCTCCACAACCACAACTACTTGTTGCATTAGGGTTTTTTAATTCTAAGAAACTACCAAATATTTCTTTCTTATATTCAATAGTCATCCCCATTAAATAAATTAAACTTGATTTATCAATTAGTAAAGTAAAACCATCAAACTCTATAAAGTCATCACTGTCTTGTATGTAGTTATCAAATGACCAGTCATATCTAAAACCTGCACAACCACCACCTTTAACTTCTAAACGAACATACTTTTTATTATTGTCTTTTGTTAATTTTTTTAAATGATTTTTAGCTGAGTCAGTTAAATTAACTAAACTCATATCATTCTAATCCATGTATATATTAAACCTAATGCAGCACCTACAATAAACAACATCTTAATGGCACCTGAACCTCTGGCTAAGTCTGCTCTGAGTCCTGATATAATCTCTGTTTGTTTATTTATTAAATCAAAAGCAGCTTCTAGTTTATTGGCAACCTCTTTGTGTTGCTCTTCATTACGTGCTTCAAGTGCAGCTAGTCGTGCTTCTAATGAGTCTCTACTATTCATTATCTTTCTCCTACAATCCTTTTAATTCAAAGTCTTTTAGTTCAAAGTTATCAAGTCCAAGTTTCTTTGTAAAATCTTCATAACTCTCAAATTCTTCATCTTTACCTGTTAATAAATCAATCGCTTTATCTCTTGCTCCTCTGTTAGCTGCAAATACAGGATTAAGAGTTACAAGTTCTCTAACTAAAGGTCTTGTATTAGGGTCATCTTTGACAGCTTTTGATATACCTCTTAGTACACCATCCACTTTAGCTCCTATTGGACCTAACAAAATAGATACCAATGGACTTGCACCATAACGAGCAGCATCTAAAGCTAACTTAAATGATGTTGCACCACCAGCTATATTAGTTCCAGCAATGACATCAAATATATAATTCTGTCCTCTCTCCTCTTTCTTTCTAAGTAAATCGTCTAAATTTTCTGTAGGGTCATCTGAACTTGCAGACCTAAACATTTCTTTTAATAAATCAGTATACATAGAAACTAATATTATCATTGACATAGCAACTCCATATCTAAATAAACTAGCTGTTCTTTGATTAGGAGTTCTATCTTTACCTATTAAATTTTGTAGTAATCTAAAACCAACAGTATTACCAAACACAAAAGCAAAACTTTTTAATTGTGCAGTACCTGCAAGAGCAGGACTAGACATCCATAATGGTCTATTGGTAGGATTAGGTGTCATAATTTGTTGGTCAACAAAACGAGCTGCTGCAGCTTTAATAAGAGCACTCTCTCTAAATACTTTATCAAATGGTTTACCTTGTATATCATCAACTAATTTAAATATATCAGGTATACCTACCTCTTGATATTTTTTTCTTAACTCTAAACCTCTAACAGTTCCTTTTAAATTACCATTTACTATTGAACTCATATCAGTTTTGAGTTCATTTTTAAAACCATCAAAAGCCATTTGTCTTGATAACTGTGTGACTTGTGTCAACATAGTAGTTTTAAAAAATCCATTAGTAAATTTTCTAGGTGTATCAAGAGTAGATGAAGCAGTTATCCTCTCAGTCAATGCACCATCAAGACCATACATTATTTCTTGAAAAGCTTTTTCAGTATTACTTTTTCTAAGTCTTGGATAAAATATACGAGCAGTTCTTCTAAAAGCATTGATAGGAAGTTTTATTGCTGACACTAATGCACTACCAGGTTTTGCCCTCGCTAATAAAATTAATGGCTCACTTAATGCAGTTAAGGCAGCAAAAGGTAAAGTTAAAAAATAAGCATTTGCTAGTGCAAACTGATAAGCTCCTCTAGCAAATCCTTTTGGAACTTGTGTTCCATACTTTCCTTGAATAGCTTGTAATGTATTACCTACTGCATTGTATTCCTTATCAGTTATCAAACCCTCGTCAATTAAAGATTTCATAGTAAGTTCTACATTTTTAAATCTATTTTCAAACTCAATATCTTTAGCTGCTCTCATCATATAACCTGGAAGTATCTCCAATATATTATCGTCAACTAATCCTTCCTGTCTTAATTCTTCAACCATTTCTTTTGGTATCTTACGAGTCTTTTCTAAATTTAAATTAACTCTTCTATCAGGAATATCTTTTTTCTTTTTACCTCTAATATTAGTAAGATAATAACCACCTTCATCATTTATGTTTTCAACAATGGCATTAACTTCATTATCATTCTTAATATATTTTTTAGCAACTGTTTTAAATTTTTCTTGATTCTTTTTATTGTTAAGAATATAACGAATAGGTACATAGTTGTCCATATAATTAACATCTATACCTGCATCTCGTGCATCATCATATACTTGTTTTAAAACTTTTCTTATTTCAGTATCAGCTTTATCTACCTTTTTAGCTAAAGATGTTTGACCATACTTTTCTAATATATAACCTTTTTTATTTGATAAAGATTCATATAATAGTTTTTGATTTTTTATAGATGTAGCTGGACTTTCAGATATTAAACCAAATGTAGCTAGACTTGCTATATCTCTTGCTCCAGTTCTAGCTATTGGTTGTAAATCTTTAACAGCTTCTAATATAGGTGATAAATAACTTCCTGCTCTATTTTGAGACTCAGGATAAAATGACTCAAGATTATTATATACTCTAAATAATCTTGTATCACCTTTTTCTCTATAATTATTTATAGCTGTTCTTCTTATAGGTGATGTTGCTCTACCTAATAATCTTTGTATGATACTACCATCATATATCTTAGATATAACCCCTGATATACCTGTTTGAGAAGTGCCTGATAATAATTCAGGTGTGATTAACAACTCACCTTTCATTTCTCCTTTTTCTTTTGCCTTATTTAATTTTACTTTCTCTTCATTAATTCTTTTTTGTAAAGCTGCTTTTAGTTTACCTGCTTTTTTAGAATAACCTATTTCACCTTGACGAGATTTTTCAAACTGTTTTATTTCATTGTCTATATTTTTAAGTTCAATTCTTTTTCTTCTAGCTTCTTGAGGTAAAGAATTTTCAGTAGCAGCTTTATATTCATCCAAAATTTTACTTCTATTATCTTTTAATTTATTTATAGTTTCACTTGCGTTACTAAAAAATCCTGGAGCACCTACTCTTTTCTCTACAACATCTGCAGCTTTATCTATTTGTTTAATTCTATTTTCTAATACTTCTATTTTAGCTGTGGTTCTTTTTATTATATTTGCATTAACTACATCTTCCTCTTTTATTTTTTCAGCTAATTGTATAAACTCATCAGACTCTTTATTCTGTTCAATTAAAGCATCTGTAGCTAATTTAGATGAAGTTCCCACAACAGGACCAACAGCAGTACCACCTATAGTACCTATGGCTGCATCATTAATAGCTCTTTTCGCCACTTCTTTTGGGTCTGTTTCTCTACCTGCTATTTTATCTGAAGCTATTTCTGTATTAGCTGCAACTAAACCTTCAGTAACTGCACCAGTAGTTGCAAGTTTGGCTGTGTCACTTGCAATTGAACCTGCTAAACTTTTTTTAGTTAGTTCAGCAACTTTTGTTGAAGTTTTTACTGGGTCATATAATTTACTTAGTATTTTACCTACAAAAGCTGTATCAATTAAACCATTAGCTAAACCTGCTACTATAGATTTTTCTGCAGCTTCTTCATCTGAAGCTCCTTTATCTATAGCTGATTTATAAACTGAACCAATACCTTGAACAAATAAAGGACTAACTGGTAACATATTAAATAATAATTTACCAGCGATACCTTTAGGAGTAAAACCTAATAAACTAACACCAAACCTAGCTGCTGTACCTAGACCTAATTGAAAACCTAAAGAACCAGTAGCAGTTCCTGCTGCCTGTTTAGTAAATTCTTTGGCATCATCAAATGATTTTATTTTAAATAAGTCAGTAGTTTCTGTGGGAGTTCCTAGAGATTGTAGAATACTTTGTTGACGTTCAGAATTACGTTTACCCACATCTTGAAGAAAGTCTGTGACTGTAGAATCTTCACCAGTCTTTTGTTCAACTGCAGTTCCTACAGCAGTTAGACCATCAAACATTGCTTGTTTAGTTCCTGCTACACCTCTTTTAAATGCAGAACTAAAAGAGTTTACTTCCTCTTCTTTTCTTCTTTTAAATTTTTCCATCAATTCAGGATTTCTACTAATCTCTAAATCAATTAATTCTTGCATACTTTTAGTCATGATGATTATTCCTCTGTAGGAATTGTATCGCCTCCACCAAGACCTTTAAACCAATTGGTGAAACTTTTGAAAAATCCTGGCTTTTCATCAACTCTGTTCTCTGCAGCTACTTGTGCAGTTGCATTTTTAATAGCTGTATCAGGTCTCATTCCATTGTCTATTAGTTCTTTTGCACGAAAAGTTATTGCAGAAAAATCTTGTTTAGTTATTCCCTCAATATCATCTAAACCTGAAACTGAAACAAAACCCATTAAATCTTTTTCATCTAGTTTACCTGCATTAGCATATTTATCTTCTAATATACTATAGTATTTACTTTTAAGTGCAAGTTCTTTTTCACCTAATTCAAGAGTTTTCTTAGTTTTCATTTCATCTAATTCAAGTGCTCTAATTTGAAGTTCTCTATCAAACTGTTTATTTTTTCTTTCAAGTTTTTCTTGTTCAAGTTTACTTAGATTACCCATAAGTCCTGCTGCTGCATCAACAATACGAGCACCTCCCATTATTTGGAAACCCATTTGAGCTATAGCAAAACCTCTACGTTTTTCAAAGTCAGCTTTTGATTCTTTTTCTTGTTTTGTTATAATGTCTCTTAAATAACTAGAACTATTTTCTATCGCTTCTTTTGTTGGTTCATTATCTTTTAATAAGTTTTTACTTTCCTCTAGTAATAAATCTGCATTAGGGTCCTTTGGGTCTATATTATTTTTTAAATATTCTGAAGCACCTTTTTCTTCATTTTTATTAAGAACAGGTGTTTCTTCTTTTGGTTTAGTTTTAGTTTCATCTGTAACTTTTTCTTTTGCTTTAGGTTCTGAAACAGGTGGTTGTTTAGTTCTATCTAATTCAAACTTATTAATTAAATCTTCATAACTATCCACATTACTATCATATCTTGTAGCTAAAGAATTAGCTTCTTGTATTTTATTATCTCTCATTTTAATTAGTTTATCTTTAGCTGTTGGACTTTTAGCTTCACTAATTCTATTATTTAACATACTAACTTCATCTCTTGTTCTTTTTAATTTTTGCTCTAGTCCTGCAGCTTGTAAAAAAGAACCAGGTTGTTGTCCAGCTAAAGTATCTTCAATTGAATCCATTGCTCTTTTACCTTTGTCAACTATACTTCTACCAAATTCTCCTAATTCTTCAGCTTTAGTTTTAAGAGTTTGACCTAGTTCTTCTTGACCTAATCTTATATCCTCTTCACCACGAGGAGTAAACCCTCCTTTTATAATTCCTCCTATTGGTTCTAATATATCAGATGCTTGTTTAACAACAGCTCGTCTGCCTTCACCTATTTTTTCTAAAGCTGATTCACCTAAACCTGCAATACCTTTAACAACAGGCATTTGACTAAACTCAGGTAATTTAAAACTAATTCCACTACCTTCATCTCTTACTCTAGTAACTTCACCTTCTTTTAATACAGGAACATTTCTTGGAACACCTAATGAAAATTTCATTGGTTGTTCTCGTGACATTTCAATTTCAGGAATAACTTCATTAGTTAAAGGGTCATAAAAAGCTTTTCTTACTGGGTCATATTTTGCTCTATCTCTTTTCTGTCTTAACTCTAAACTATCTCTAGGGTCTAAAGAAAATGAACTTAAACCTCCAACATCACCTCCTATAAAAGGTTGTTGACCAGATTGCATCTTAACAACACCACCATCATTCATAGTTTCCATGCCTGTAAGTTCTCTACCTTTACCCTCAAGAAGTGCCATTAACATTTCAGTATATTCTTTATTGTCACTTTTAGATATTCTTTTACCCCCTTTTTTATTTATAACACCTCTACCAAGAAGAATATCTTTTTGTGTAATTTTACCATCACCACTTAAATCAGGAAACGAACCACCTGAACTCATAAAACCCATTTTATTTCTTACATCTTGAGGTAATTTAGATAGACCTACATTATCTTCAGGAACTGGTTTTAAATTAGTTTGTCCACCCCCTTCAAATAATTTAGGTATCTGTCCTGCAATACCTAGACCTGCCAAAGCACCAGCACCACCAATTAATTGTTGACTTAATGATGGTTGTGGTAGAATTGCCTGTTGAGTTTGTGTGGTTGTTGGTGAGATTGGGAAACCTCTAATAATAGATTGATACTGTTGTAGACTTGCTTCAGGATAAGTTTGTTCTTCTCTAAATTGTTGGAATCCTAAGTCTAATGCTTTTTGTTGTTGTTGTCTTTGTTGTTCACCTACACCTGCAAGTGCACCCAGTTCTTTCATAGCTGAAGCCTGTTGAGCAGTTCCTAATCCTGCCATCTGCTGACCAGCACCCATTTGTCTTTGTCTTAAATTAGCAAGTGATTGTTGTGCTTGTTGAAACGCAGCTTGTTGTCCTGTAGCTTGAATATCTGCTAATTGTTGTTGTAAGTTTCTATCAAACTCTGCTTGCTGTATTGCATCTCTTGAACCACCAAAAGCTCTAGCACCTACTGCCTGTGCAGCAAGTTGCTGTCTTCTTATGTCTGCATCTCTTTGTGCTTCTCTCTTTTGTATATCAACGACATTCTGCATATATGGAGACATACGTGACTGTATAGCAGGTGCTGTATCTTCCATTGCAGCAGCAGCAGTTAAACCTCTAGCTATATCAAATGAAGGTTGAGATGAACCTACAAGTGAAACTATACCTGCTTGTGCTGCTCTTTCTTCAGGAGTAAATTGTGCAATACGTGGACCTGGATAAACTGGATAACCAGTGGCTTGTCTTGCTTCTTCTTGAGCCTGTGCTCTTTCAAGAATGTCCTTAATATAAGGACGTATCTCTGGTGGAAACTCTTCTTTTGTTACAGTTTGAGTGGTAGTTCCACCACCTCCACCACCACCTCTACTACCACCACCACCATATTGTCTTAGACCTGTGGTTTTATTGATAGTACCTGAACCACCAACTGACCTTAATAGTTTAGCTTCATATGAATTAATATGTGCTAATTCAGTATCACCATCCTCACCTTGTGCTGCAATATCACAAGTAAGTCTATCTAATAACCAGACTTTAAATTTAATTGGTAATACTTTCTCTATTAAAAAATTAGAAATGTGTTTCAAAAGTGACATAACTTTCCTTATACTTTACATGTTTATTAAATATTTTTCTCCATCCTGGTCTCCCAAAGACTTCAACTCCTGAACAATTATTTTCTTTTGCAAATTCCATAATTGTTTTGATACCTTCTCCTGCCCATTTATTCATATTTTTACCACCACATAAAACTACTGTTAACATTGTTTTAGCAGGATAAATAACTTTTTGTGTTGTTATAATAGCTTCTATATTTTTAACATCTTTAAAAACTAACCATAGTTGCATCATACCTGTTTCACATAAATATTTTGTTGTGTCTACAGTATGTCTACCATTTGAGTAGTCTGTTGCTTTTTTAATTAATGGTTTAATTTTATCCCAAAAGATTTCTACACCTATGGGTTGTACAGGGACGATTTTCATTTTAACTCCTATCCTATTTCGTTAATCTGTCTTTTTCTCCCCATAACTTTTTCTCTAACGTCAGTTAAAAAACCATCTAATTTATCTGCACCTGCATTAGATGAACCATTACCTAAAGCTGATACAACATCAGCAGGTATAACGTATTCATCTCTACTTAATAAAGCAGGTTGTTGTCCTTCAATACTAAATGGTATTTCATCTGACATACCATCACCTTGTCCCATAACCCTTCCTTCAAAAGGTTGCATACCCATTAAACCACCTTCTTGTGCAGCTTTAATCATTCCTTTAATTGATACATCACCATCTGTTTGTTCAGCTAACTCTTCCATACCTTCAGTGATTGAATCAAGTGCATCTAACATACCACCTTTTTTAGCTAGTAATGAACCACTTAAACTACCTGTTTCAGCAGGTGAATATTTAGGGTCAGTAAATTGTAATGGTGGTGCCTGTCCTGTTTGTGAAGCTAGAATTTGTGATGCAGATAAAGGTGCTGTTCTAGTATTCATTGCAAAGTTTATGTTCTCATCAAGCACAGGTTCTCTATCACTATCATCAGTAACAAAACCTGTAGCTTCAGCATACTCAGGTGTACGTGTTAAATCTGCAGTTATACCTGAAGCTAGTCCTCTTATTGCAGTTTCAGGAGTCATTAAATTTTCTGTAAATTGTTTAGTTAAAACATCTCTACCTGCTCTAGAACCTAAAGCACTCATAGCTTGACCTGCAGATAAACCTCCTTGAGTCACTAAATCTGCAGCAGGTCTCATTATTCTACTACCTACTTGAGTATAAACTTGGTCTCCTATACCAGTTTGAAAAGTTTTTGCTGTTCCTTCTTCTAGTCCTTTTTTAAAAGCTGTTTGACCTGCACTTAATGCTGCATCATCTGCACCACCAAACATACCTTTAAATAATTTACCACCTACTTTACCTAAACCATAACTTAATAAACCTGAAGTAACACCTGTTAATACATTACCACTTTCAATACCTGATTTAATACCTGTATAACCTGCAGCTAGATAAGGACCTACACCTGGAACTGCAAATAGTGCAGCAGGTGCTACATAATCTTTAAAGAAGCCACCAATACTAAATGCTTCCATTAAACCTGTTTCAGGGTTTCTTGTTAATCTACCTAATGATGCTAAACCTCTTACTTCAGGTTGTGACATATGCACTAACTCAGTATCACCATATCTTCCTTGACTTTCAAGAAGATTAGCCATACCTTGTAATGGTGGAGCTGTCATTGTATTTTGCATCATTATCCTATGTACCTTCTCATAATTTCGTTAATATTATTATAACCTGTTTGTGGTTGACTTACAATAGGGTCAGCAATTAAACCCTGTATTCCTGTAGCATTTGGTGAAGCATATTTACTTCTTGTATCATATTGTCCTTGTAAAGCATCTATTAATTTTTGTTTTGTATCATATACTGAATCACCAGCTATTGCAGGTCTTACATTTGTCTCTGTAATTCTTTTACTACCCACCTGTCTATATGTTGGATTAGGATTTTGTGCAGCATAATTTGTAACTGACATTTGCTTTGGGACTTGATAATATTGTGAACCATATGCCCCCTGTCTTAATGTTGCTCCTTTTGGCAACTCAGTCACGTATTTAAATGTAGGTGGAGGAGCACCTGGTAATCCAGCCATAGGACTAACAGTTGTCATTTCATATTGAGGAACCATTCTTGTAGACGTTTCAGTTACAGTTAAATCTTTTAATGCTTCTTTCTCTGCAGCTATTTTATCTAATATACCTTGTAGTCCTTCTGATTGTGGAGTAGGTACTGCACCAGTTCCTTCAGTAAATCTTCTAGTTATATCTTCAGTTGTTTCACCAACAGGTGTTGACTTAGGTGTATACTGTTCAACTAATTCTTGATTAACTTGAGCAGGTTGAGCAGCTTGATTTTGTAATTGTCTAAACTGTTCACCAAATAAAGTTTGTATTGCTGCTTGTGCATAATCTTGTCTACCACCTGCTCCCATTATCTTTTCCTCATTAATCCTATAAGTCCACCTTTTTTAAATATAGCACTTTGTGGTGCAGGCATAGAATTTGTTGAACCAGTGTTTGTATTTATACCAGTTATAGATTGTTGTGGTTGTTCAGATAGCTGCTCTCCTAATACAGGTTGTGGTAATATAGGTTGTGGAGCTGCTGGACTAAATAGTCTTCCAACTGTAGGAACTGTAGACACACCATCTTGATTTTGAAACATGGGTCTAGACTCTACGATAGGACTTACCATACCTGAACCCTTACCACCTCCACCACTTGGAGTTGGTGGTGTGACAGGAGAGATTGGTGCATTTCTAGACTGTTGTAAAGCTTTATCTGATATTTGTTGAAATCTTTCTTGATTTTGTCTTTTAACTAAACCTCTAAATACAGGATTATCAAGACCAGGATTTCTTTCAAAGTAAGTTTGATTTTGAAACATAGGTCTGGATTCTACAACAGGACTTACTCTCCCTGCACCTTTGCCACCACCACCAGGTGAGGGTGGAGTTGTTGGTGTTGTTATTTCTGGTGTTGTAGTCGTTTGATTGGCATTTAAAGCCTTGACCATTCCTCCACCTGCCATAATATTTCTCCTTTATTTATTAATGAAAATCAACCCATGAGCTTCCAGTATATCCTTGAAACTTTGAAGTTGCTAAGTTAAATCTTATATCACCTGCTCTAGGGTTCGCTACATTATTTGTATTGTCAACTATTGCAACCCTAATTGACTCTCTTGCCTGTTCTTCAATTATTCGTGAAGTTAATTCAGAGGTTAATGAATCTGCCCATTGTTTAACAATACCAAATGCAATCTTTTGTTCTTCAGTCATTAACTGACCATACGTATCTCTTAATTCAGGAAAGACTACTGCTTTATTTGTTGCCATTATCTCATTCCATCTTTACCAATATCTAATCTTACTGTACCATATCTCCAACTTGTACCTGCAGTTGAAGTTGCAACTCTTATCTTAGCTTGTCTACCCCTTGCCCTCATAGATATTTTTGTTGTAGAAGGTGTAATAGAAAAAGGACCTTTTAATGAAGTATCAGTTGAACCAGGATATTGTTTTGTTGTAAGTTGTAAATTAATCTGTCCATCTGTTCCTGATGTTTGATTATTAATTGTAAAATCAGGGACTATCTTATCAACAAACATTATCTCATTTCCTTCTGACATATCAAACTCTGCTGACTCAACAAAAGATTCTAACTTAACTCCATTACCTGTATATATTCCTTCAGGTTCATTATCATATAAATATGAATCACCATCATCTTCAACACCAGTTGTAATAGTATTATCAAATACACCTTTATCTTCAAATGTTGTAAAATGTGTTTCACCATAAACCCAATAGTTTTCATTTGGATTAAATGTTACATATCTATCACATTCAGTTGCACTTGCAGATGGATACAACCAAGTTATTTCTTTGAACTGTGAATTAACTGCTGCATATATTTTATCAGACTGGTCTAAATTAATATTGTCAAAAACAAATCTTCTTACTGTACATGGTAAATTTTTAACTGTACCATCAAATACATAAAAGTTTGCTGAACCCATCCAATAAACTCTACCATCAAAGTCTACTGCTGAATGTGCTCCTGCAGCTCCACAGTTAGTACCTACCTCATTAAAACCAAAAGTAAAAGGTGGTCCTATAAACTGCATAGTATGAGCAGACTTATCTGTAAGTATCACAATGTTATTTCTACTTCTTGCAGAAGTAACAATTCTGTTACCTGAACCTAATATAACTTCACCTGAAGTTGAACTTACTGAAGGTGTCCAATTATTAAAATTTTCTTGGTCTGACCATCTAACTAATAACGGATTAAAATTACCAGTTGCTTGTTCAGTTGTAGCTAAACAAATTAAATGTCTGTCTTCTTGTGAAACTATAATACTATTACTTACACTTGGTGCAGCACTAACTAAAACTGCTCTATAATCTTGACCTTGTGTAGTGTCCCAATAATAAACTCTACCACCTCTGTCATTAGCTACAAAATCTTCACCCCATGTATCTAGTTTCCATTGACGTGGAGATATAACTATATCTGAAGCTGACCTTGGAGTACCCCATGTACTTTGTCCATAGTAACCTGCATTCCAACCTAAACCTGCTACTGCATCAGTTGTTCCTGTTGGTAATAAAAAATTAGCAGTAACAGTCCCTGTGCTTGCTGAAGTTGCTGCTGCAGTTGTTGAAGTTTCAATTGCAAAAGAACCACTATCAATAGAACTCACTGCAAAATCTGAACCACTTGTTAGAAATATGTTACCACCAACTGTAGCTGCCATTTCAGTAAACTCTACAAAGTCACCTGTTTCAAGTGTGTTTGTAGTTGATACAACTATTCTTGTGCTTCCTGAAGTTGTATTTAAACCATTTGTTACAGTAACTGTTGAGGTGATAGGAGTAATATCATAATTAACACCACCAAAAAAAGTATATAGTTTTTTCTCTGTTCCAAAAGCTGCTCTCTTTAGTGTATTATTATCAGTCCATGAAATTAAATCTCTAGCAGTTCCTAAAAAATTATTACTAACTTTAAAATTCCAACCACCTATATTTTCAGGTTTACCTGCTCTATATCTAACTCTATTACCATCAAACCATTTACCTTGTTCAGCATATTGAGTTGACTCCCTATGAAAACCAGGTGCAAAATCTAATTTTAAAAGTTGCATTGTGGTTTCAGTTGACATAAAACCCCCTATGAAACATTAAGTATTGATGCTACGTCTACTGATGAAACTTCTCTTACTTTATATATAAGTATATCTGTTGCAGCAGCATCAGTAGAAAGAGTAGGTGCTGTACCACTTGCAAAGTTATATGCATCTCCATATGATAATGTTCTACTACCTGTGCCATCTTGTTTAACTGCTATTGTTCCTGTTTGACCTATTTTAGCATTTGTTGGATTTAATAATGTTGTTGCATCTCCAAGTGTAATACCAAAGTCATTACCACTTGATAAGTCTAATGCAACTGAAGTTGCTGCACTTAATGAAACAATGGGTGTTCCTACTGCACCTGCAAATGTTGCTGAAGAAGTTGCAGATATTTGAGCACTAAATACTGCAGTGCCTGAATGTGTAGTTGTTGAAGTAAATGTAACAGTTTTACTAAATGTTTTATTAGAAGATATTGTTGATGAAGTTGAGATTGGTACATATCTTGCATCTGCACTTGACACTGGAATTAAATTTGCATCTGCAGTACCAAAGTTTAATGTTGCTGCTGTACCTAAACCTAAACCTACAGCATCTTGCCCTGCTATAACATTAACAGCATCACAAATAAAAGGAGCAGTTCCACCTTGAGCTACTGTTGTTTTTGCAGTTGTTGCTGCAGTCTTTAAAGTTATAGGATATGAACCTGAAGTATTATTTTTTACATAATAAATTTTAGATACTGAAGGAATTGTAACATCAACACTTGATGTTAATGTTCCTTGAAATTCTAATACTGCACTACGAGCTTGGTCTGAAGAACCATTATTAGTTGTAAGTTCAACTGCAGTTGCACTACATGAAACTATTGTATAACCTGCAATGGCTTCATCAACTAAATCAATTACATTTTGATTTAGAACTGTACCCCATGTTCCTGAATTTTCTCCATTAGCTTGTTTCTCAAGTCTAATTCTTGAAGTAAATGTTGCCATTTAATTTTCCCCTATTTTGTTGGTGGTTCACCAAAGTTATACAATATCCCACTTGCTATTGAATTATCTGTATCATAAACTACATGTAAATCTTTTAATGCTCCTACTGAAGTTACAGCAGATACTGCAGTTTTCATTTCTGCAGCTTTAGTTCTTACACCTGCTCTATAATTTTTCCAATCATCTGTCATTGAAACACCAGTTTCATATTGTCTTACTGCCATCCAATCTGATGGTTGTAATAAATCATAAGCACGTCTATCAATATCCATTTTATATTGTGTAATTAAACCAGTTTGTATTGTTGGATTACCTTCTTCATCATTAACTACCTTACCATTCTCATCTGTAACTGTAACGTCAGCTATTTCATGTGGAGTTGAACTCATAGTTTCAGTAACAACTCCATTACTAAAGCTATAACTTGCAGCTCCATTTCTATAAAATCTATTATCAACAGGTGTTGCCTGATTTACTGGATATATACCTATATTTTTTAATTCATCTTTTGACCAATTACTGAAGATACTTGAAGGATGCTGAACACCATTACTATCAGTTATAGCTTTAGCACCACTGAATACTTCAATAACTTGGTCAGCTTTTACTTTTGCCCACATGTTATCTCCTTTTTTTATGTGTTATTATTTTAATTAATATTATAAACTATTATTTATTTAAATACAATACTCTATATTGCAGTCACAGGGTTTGTTCCGTCCCCAATGAATGGATGTTCAGCAAATGCCATGTAGATATGAGTGCCATTATTTATTTGACTAGAATTTTGCCTTAATTTAAATCCATTACTTAGCCAATCTAATGCTCCAGCATCTAATGTTCCTTCAGCATCTGATGTATCAGCATCTAAATATCCTTTAGTTCCTGTATTGTTTGGATTTCTCGCTTTATCAAGTATGAACCATTCTCCAGTGCTACTTATTCTTTTTATCATAACCCAAGATGGTGTAAATCCTGTGTATATAAATGGACCATCTGAACTCGTAGTACCTGTATAACTACCAAATTTACTAAAACCTTCAACAGAGTGCCAACAATAGGCAATGTAAGTAGCTGAACTTGTGTTAGTTCCTGTTGCAGTTCCAATACTAAAAACTGAACTCGTTGGTGCTGTTCCGTTCCAAACAACAGATGCACTGGCTTGTGCATTAGTTTTTGATAAATCAACATAATAAGAAGCACTGGTCAATCCAGTGTGATATGTAGTAAAACCATCACCTGTATCATTACTTCTTGACTTCGACATTACCCACTCTGGTGCTGACGATAAACCATGTCCAACTGTTCCTGCACTACCAGTTCCAGTATATTCCACAATAGAAAATCCAGCAGTTGTATTTGCTTGGACAGTTGATGTAATTGAACCATTAGTATTACTTGCAGTTGTGCCTCCGTTAGCTACCCAGTTCCATGATACAATAGATGCACCACTTGCATTTAATCCTGTCAAATCTTCA
>CEPG01004494.1_pt1 | contig 40196 bp, 39 predicted proteins | sample 530551 | NCBI WGS metagenome assembly CEPG01 (sample SAMEA2620384, study PRJEB7988) | marine metagenome | biome: marine biome (ENVO:00000447); feature: surface water layer (ENVO:00002042); material: "saline water (ENVO:00002010), including plankton (ENVO:xxxxxxxx)" | depth 5 m | reverse complement strand
GCACCTTGTCGAACATGGGAGAGTGCCATGTCCTTGAGTTCGCCCTTGTTTGCTCGTGTGCTCCAGTTCTCATCGACGTTGGTGCGAAGGTAAGCGGAAACAGCCTTGCGACGGCTTGGGAACGGCTTCGGCTGTCCAGCGAGTTCGTGCTTCTCGTCGAAGACGACCCCATCGGCATACCACTGGCGACCCTCAGCGACGGCTTCGGCAACACGCTGAGCCTTGCGAGCAGACTTGAGGGTTCGACGGAAGGCGTTGAGTTGCTTGACCACAATCAACTTCTCCTTGTTGGCATAGACGGATGTGGCACTGAAAGCCTTTCCGAGAGCAGTGCGACCCATCTTCGATGGCTCACCCATGTCTTTGCAGTCGGTGCGCTCAGCGCACAACTCAAGGACATCGACAGCGAAAGCAGTGACCTGAGCGACAGTGTATGTCATCGGCTCTTTGGTCATCGGCACACCTTGAGATGCGTCGAGGTTGAAGGATGTGGTGAACGATTGTCTGCGTGACTGCAAGAATGTTCCCACCTCCTTGAGCATGGGGGTCGCTGTGGACTCCCAAGTGGCGTTCTGTGTTTGGGCTACGTTAGACTGGTTAGCGTTTGGCATAACTTTCTCCTCCTTGCGTCAATGCATACTGTCTCTTTATATATCAACATCAATGTCTCGCTGGTTACGCAACAAAGGTAACGTGCGAAGGAGGATGGCAAAGGCCATCCGTATGGGTGGGGTTAAGGGCGCAAGGCTTACGGCATGGCGCTGAAGCATGGAACAGCATAGCGCTCCGCATCAGCAAGAGGCATGGTATAAAGCAACACTGCGTTGCTATATGCTGAGCAGTGCCACGTTCTATAGAGCACCACGCTGAGCACCATGCTCATCAGCATGAGGCAAGCCCTGCTCGGAGCGCAACGCTCCGTTGGAGCGTGGCGCTCCTCACTACAGGCGAGTTGCTTGTTACGCCGAACCCCTTGCGTGGGAGCATGAGGCTATGGCTTGCAGTGCCTTGTTACGCCCCTTGTTACGCAGGGCTTAGGCGGAGCGATGTAGTTACGCCCCTTAGTTACGCTTCTTATGACCACGCACAGCGCTCCAGCAAAAAAAAATTTGACAAAAAAATTTGACCCCTGCGCTGTCCTTTGGTTACCGCATAATTGATAGGTTAGTTACGCATGGGACGAGATATGTCTGACGCTTTTGGCTATGCGTTCTCTCTGCTTAAAGCCATCAAGCCGTCGATGCAAGAAGACCCAAACATGCCCGTAGGACAACGGCATCACAGGAACTTAGAGCGTCAGAAAGACATACACACTCCTATGGTAGACGCAGATGGCTTCCCGAATCTAAGAGGCCCACTACGGACACAGCGTATGATTCCTGAGCCTCCTTTGCCTCCGCATGAAACCATGCCACTGCGTAACGTAGGCCGAACAGTATACCCAATGAACCCAAAGGGTCGCAGCGAAGGGCCACGAACCCTACCTCCAAACCCTGCTCAAATGCCGCCCGGTGCTGGTGAGCCTTCTGAACGACAAATCCCAGCAAGAGCAACACCTCCATACAATCCAGTAGCACCACAGCCTGTGAGCCAAGAGAATCCATTCTTGCACGCTATGCGTCCTGAAGGCACATTGACTGATGAGCAAATTGAAATGCTTGCTGACGAGTTTCGCATCCCAATTGAAAAAGCATGGAGTCACTTGCGAAACAGGTGATGAAATGTGTCGGCTTTTAACATTGCTTACAATCTGTTGAAAGCAGAATTTCCTGATGACGAAACCCCTTCTGAAAAAGCATCGAGAATGCGTCGAAATTTATTACCTTTACTGGGTAATAGCGAGGACACCATACAGATAGCGGAGGATGTGGGGCAAACAGAAAAAGGAGACGAGCCAATTCGCACAGACAGTGGTGCATATCGTAATGTAGAGGTTTATCCTAACAGAGCAATAAAATTTGCACAAGACAGAAGCAGGGGCGGTAGGGCTGCTCCTAAGACAGACATAGCCATATCGCACGCATTAGCCTCGCTTGGTTATCCTATTGTGCCTGAATACCCAATGGCGCATGACAGAGAGATTGGTTTAGGTCAGTCTTTTCCAGTAGAGCAAAGAGCAATCGACATGGATTTGCGACCATCAATGAGAGATGCTTATGTTGCTCTACTAAACGACCCTGAAGCGGCACGTCGTCTTAACCTCTCTCCTAAAGTGCCATCTATGGCACTTTTAGAGTATCTTCACAATAGTCCCACATTAGCACCCGAAATCAATAGAGAACAAGGAGATGCGATAAGAGAAAAACTAACAGAGTTGCGGGACAATCGTGCTCGTGACATACAAGAATTGCATGGTGTGTTTGAAGATTATCTACCAAGTGCATTGGATGTAACTGACTTGCACGATTACAACATAGGTCGTGACCCTGACTCATCAAAATTTGTTACCTTTGACCCGATGTATGGTGTGAAACGACGATTGGGAACTATGGGTCGAATGCTTCAAAACGCAGCCTCAATAAATGATATTGGTGGTGACTACAAAGACCCATCAAACTACGCTAACACATACAGAAACTTCTACCGAGCAAAAGACATGAACCCAATGCAGTTTGATAACTTTGTTCAACTCTATAGAGACACAGACATATTCAAGCCGTGGGAAAAACAGGCTGAAGAAACGCTTCATAATCCAAATTTTATTCCTAAGCACAGATACGCTACTGACGCTGCGTATGAGCGACAAAGAGAGGAAGATAAAAAACTGCAAGCAGCAGATGACGCTGACTACAAGCGAGTAGGTGACTTCTTTGACTTTATCAACGTCCCTGATGAGCAAAGACGGTTGTTTGAATACGACACAGGATTACACGGCGAACTATATCGAAACATGCTTGAAGGTTTACAGAGCACTAATTTGAAACCATATGTTCCACCACAGCAGTTCCGAGACTTCAGAGAAGGTGGCCCAAGCCCAGTTCAAAAAAGTGAAGATGCACCATACAAATACGATGATGATGTCAGACCTTTGGTTTGGGATGGTAGAAAATTTGTCTATAGAGCCAAAGACGTAGACCCAATGGGTGAAGAAAATGAAGGTTTTGAAACTGGTGGGGCAAACAGATTTGCGCTTGTTGGTCACGACTCTGTTGAAAAATATCCTCATGGCTGGGGTAGAGCCGAAAACAAAAAAGACCTCGCTATCTTTAACGCACTTGCATCGCTTGGTTTCCCCATTGTTCCTGAACAACCTATGGCTTTTGACAAAAGCCCTCGGTTCTTTCCAACTCGACAAGACAAAACAAAGACACACCTAATTGATAATTATGGACAACATATTTCACAGGCTAAACATGATTTTGAAGAAGAGCGTGGAAAAGAAATGCCTAAACCATTACAATCACTTTACACTCAACAAAACAAGAAACTTCTTGAAGACTTGGGTAATTTAAAGCGAGTGTTTGAAAGGAATCCATTAACACATACGCTCGATATAGGTGATGTAAAATTTGGTAACGTAGGATATGACGACAAGGGCAACATGGTTACATTTGACCCGTATCTTGGCTCGCACGCTCGGCTACCTGAATTTGGTCAAATGTTAGACCACATGGCTGCGCCAATAGAAGGGCCACATGGGTTTATTCCCCATGACACACATTATCCAAATCCTGACAAACCTGATTACATGGGAACTGGCTCGGAAAAAAGAGCAGCAGAGCAAGCATTTCTCTATCAAGGATTCCAAAGAGTGCCTCAAATGCAAAAGGACTCGTTTCGACAACTTTACCATGACCAAGAGCAATTTTCACCGTGGCAAGCCGCTGAACAAAAATTGTTTTCAGACCCTGAAGCGTTTGGAGAGCACGCCCCGACAAAAAGACAAAGAGAGCAAATGATGGAAACGATAGACAGAGACGATGCTGCATACAAACAAGCAGGTCGTGCTATTGACTTCTTGACCACACCACCTGAACAGAAACGTCTGTATGAGTTTGGAGACAGCGAACATGCACAAAGATACCGTAACATGCTAAATTCGTTACAAAGTGAAATAAGAAACCCGGACTACGCACCTAACTGGTTACCCGCTGTAGGAAAAACTGATTTTCCTTCTCCCTAACCGCTATTCTTTTATCAAGCAACACCGTGGGAAGATTGATGACCGCCTTTTCCGATGCGTTTTTTATTCTCAAGAATGAACACCGTTTCGACTTACTCATAGACTCAGTGCTACGAAAAGGCAAGGCTGAGGATGCTATCGCTCTCCAGCAAATGCGTCAATTTGTTTTGGACAACGAAAATTCACCTGACCCAGCCATGCGCCAAGCGGCTGAAGACATGTATCAAAAACTCACACAAATGATGAGCCAGCGAAGAGGTGTTACCCCGACACCACGACCTGAAGGCCCAGTTGGTGAAGGCGCTGAAATGACCGACATGTCGCAACCTGCTATGCCTCCACAGCACCCGATGAAGAAGGCTTGGGATTTTCTAAAAATGGATAACGTCATTGGAATGATGGGTAGTCAAGAATACAAAATGCCACCTGTTATTCAGTCTATGATGCAGCGCCCTCAAATACCTGAAATGATGACGCAAACTATGGAAGTCCCCCCATCAGGGCCACTTGCTCGCTACAGACGACCTGACATTTTTAGAACTGAAATCCCGACAGGTCAAATGAGTCTTGGACAGCGCCCTATGGAACAATTTGATGTAAGTGGAATGGCAAACAGTATGTCACCTGCGCCTCAAGGCTTCCCTTCAAAAGAATATCAACTAAGAGAACAAGCCCCTTCTACTAAAAATCTACCTTATGATTTAGGCGGTTATCCCGGCCTTCCTCCCGGTGCTCAAGTAGAACGGCAAATGGATGTAGGGCCGTATGAAGGAGGTGACGGTTATCGTCCGAACTACCACGACAGAAACTTTGACACTTCCAGCACCACAGCGAGAGCCTACGATATTAACCCCATTGGAGATGACCGGGCTTATAGAAACTATGCAGGTTTAGAGAATCACCCTGAAAATAAAAACCAATTTGGTATATCTCCCGAACAAATGATGCAAAACATGTATGGCACTCAGTTCAACCCAAACCGTCGATTTTGATGTCGCCTCTTAAGCGATATGCTTTTGTTAATGGAGAGCGTGGCTTCGTTTAATGCCGAGTGAAAACTACGACTTTGTGCCGTGGGATTCACCCGACGACATTGAGAAGTTTCTTGGTGTTGCTCTGCAAGGAGCAAGAGCGCTTGGTGGTAAAGTGCTTAGCGCAGGGGCTAAACTCAACACAAAGCGTTTGGCGCTTAGAAACAAGATTGGAGAAAAACTTGTCCCAGCCGCTAAGAACCTGATAACTGGGAAAAAAGAAGGCCCACTTGCCTCAAGCCCAGCGAGCGAGGCTGTCGAGTCGATGCCTTCAGCGCCAGCGCCTGAGATGCCTGAGCCTGAAATGCCTAAAACTCCATCAGCGCCTGAGCCAACACAAGAGGCCAGCGGGTTCAATCCAAAGAAAAAGCAAAATCAAGCGATGCAGTTTGCACAGCAATCATTGGCAAGCAGCCAACAACGCAAACAAGCACAGGAACAGCGTGCCATTGAGATGGCTCGTCGTGGCTCAGAAGTTGGAAAAGCAGCGCCAATGGATATGGCTTGGCGACTTTTGAAAATGCGTAACGAAGACGAAGAAAACAGGATTGATAGTAAATTTGAGAGAGTTCAAAGAAAGATTGAAAATAGAAACAAGGATGCCATGGAGCAATTAGAAACAAGCCCTGCTCGGTTTAACTCACAGTCACTCAAGCCACAATCAACACTTCCAATGCCCTTACCGTTAAATCGTAATCTTCGTGATGCTATACGAAACAGAGATGATATGAAAGTTGATAATCGCAATTCTACATTCACAAGACTGATACCTGCTGGCGAAGCAAGAAGAGATTTTAGAACTGGTTACGAACAACGTATGCGATTTAAAGAAGGACAACCAACACCAACAAAAGTTGAAGTTAGGAGCATAGGGAATGACCATCGTAGATTCGCATTGGTGGACGATGAAGGTAACGAATACTCAAAAGTAAGTGGAATCAATCTTCATGACAAAGACGCACGCCGAATTCCTACTGTAACAAACACCATAGGTGGGTTAGATGCGGTTACTTATCCAGTTCATCAGAGAAAGGGTTACTACAGAAATTTACTCGATACCCTACTTCAAAATAAAATAGGCGTTGTATCGAATAATAGAAACCCACATATGTCTCAGCCGTTTCATGAAAGTTTTCAACAGCGACTACCAAAGAATATACAAGTGGCTGGAAGAGAGGAAGACAAATCAAAAACACTTACTGAATCAAGAGATAGAACGATGAACATGTATCGTTACGGCTTTGACCCTGAATCTGAAAAACAGGCTTTCAAAGATATGGATGTAACAGGGGATTGGGGCGACTTGAAACCAATGTTCGGTAGCCAATACCCAATGTTTGGAACTGTGGATAAACCATTACCTTCACGATTAAATCCTGTTTCTCCTCGCTCGTCCATACAAGTTCAAGATAACACTGACCCTACAAGTCCAAGTGTTCGCTTTTACAGACAATCAAAACTCACTGAGCCAAGATTTGACCCAAACGTCAAAACACTCAAAGATTCACAAGAAGAAACTCGTCAGAAAATGGACGAATCAATTAGAATGAGCCGTCAATATCTTGAGGATATGTTTGGGTGATACCATGATAAGCGACTTGTTTTGGAAAAACGTCTTTGACGAACCTGTTAAGATGAAGTCTGTTTTCTCAGGCGCTGATTTACGAGAAAGTTGCACGCTTTGTCCAAATCCCAATGCTGTTATTTCAGTTCGATACGCTAACCCAACTTTAACAAAGGACTACACGCACCACATGTGCATGGACTGCGCTCAGCAATACGACGTGCATGGTATGGTGCATCCATCAAAACTTGGAGATGATGATGTGAAATTAGCAAGCGAACTTACACCTTTTGACATAGCATGGGACTCTCTTGAAAAGAAACTATGTCCCGAAGGCAAGGCCGCTGCCAAACGCAAATTCAAGGTTTACCCATCAGCATACGCCAACGGTTGGGCGGTGCAATACTGCAAGGGTAAGTTCCGCAAGAAGGGGAAAAAGAAATGAAACTCAAAAAGCCTTCATGTTGTTGCGGCGGGACAAAAGATACGCCCTGCGTTTGCATGATTGAAGGTAGACAGTGCTCAGCAAAAGCACCGAAGTGTCCTTGTTATCGTTTGATGGATAAGCAAAAGAGTATCAAAAAAATGGTAGGTGTGTTTTGAAATGACAGCCTTTACCGCCGCTTGGTCTTTGCTGAAAGGCGACCCTGTATTTTCAGTAAATGATATTCGTGAATTACGACGACGAATGAAAAGGGAAAGGGAAACTGGACACTACGATGTAAACAGAGGTCAAACCAATCTTGAACGACTAATGGGTATTTATCCACTGCGACAGTTGCGTTTTATGAACGAGGGTTTAGAAAATGTTAATGATGGCTTTTTGAATGCTGAAATAGCAGATAAGACATTTGAAGAAGGCTACAAAAAACGAATGGACACATCGCCTCGCCCAACTCCAGCAAAAGTTGTTCGTATTCCTGACCTTTACAGTGACGAATACGGACAAGGAGTGACATATGAACTTCAGGATGAAGAAGGTAACAAGTTGTCTCGTGTTGCGGGAACAGAAGTAGGCCGTGAAAATAACAGATACGGCAAACATGTAAAAAACGCATCACCAATGTTGGTTGGTTTGCATGGAAGAACCCCTCGTGAGCATCAGCGAAAGGGTTACTATCAACAACTTCTCAATACGATACTACACAACAACATGAACATTCTTTCGACTTCAAGAAACGCAAACTCGCAGCCGTTTCATGAAAGTTTTCAACGTCGTTTACCGCCTTCCATAGATTTTGAGCAATTAACACTGCCTTACGATGACATAGAAACATCGCAAAAATACCTCTATCAAGCCAACCCAATAAAACAATCGAAAGAGAGGGAAAAGTATCGAGCAGCGGGTTGGGGTGACTTGCAACCTGATTATGGTGTAGCGCCGATGTTTGGTGAACCTGAAGATGAAAGAATTACAAATATGAAGAGAGATATGGCTCAAGGTTATCAAACACAGACACGACTCGATGACAAACGATTTTTGCCTGAGTATGATGTCGAGCACCCAAGACACAGAGAAAATTACCCGTATTTCAGAACAAAAGATGGAGTTCCTTATTCGACAAATGACGTTCTACAAGACCTGTATAACTGGGACTACAGCGACCATCCTTATTCACGTTCATTGGGTGAATTATTCGGATAAGGAGGTAAAGAGATGAGTGACCGATGCACATGCCACGACGTTCTTGTTATCAAGGACTTGAACCGATGGTTCAAAGAAAAGTGGGTCGATGTTAGTCGTAAAGACAAAGACGGCAAGCATCCTCCCTGTGGCCGAAGCAAAGCAAAGACATCAAGCAAGGGCTATCCAAAGTGTAGACCCAGTGTAAAAGTTAGCGATAAGACTCCAAAAACTTCAGGCTCAATGTCTGAGGGGCAAAAGCGTGCAGCGACAAAACGCAAGCGCAGTAAAAAACAAGGCGTGGGTGGAAAGCCTACGATAGTAAAGATGGTTGGTGTAATACGATGAGTGCATTTGATGAAGCATGGGACGTTATTGAAAAAGGAAAAAAGAAGTCGAAGCCGTTTCACGGTTACAATCCAAAACGGCATCACAAGAAAGGTGGGCTGAATGCCAAAGGGCGTGCTAAGTTTAAGCGTGAAACTGGTGCAAACCTCAAGCCACCTGTGACCACCAAGCCAAGCAAACTCAAGCCCGGTAGCAAGAGAGCCAAGCGTCGTAAGTCATTCTGTGCAAGAATGAGTGGAAGCAAAGGCCCAACAAGCAAGGGTGGTAAACTCACACCAAAAGGTGCTGCACTGAAAAGATGGAATTGTTGATATGAGTGATTTTTTCAATGAGGCATGGCACTTGCTCAAAGAGGCTCGTCCTCATGCACTCATAGATAATTTTGATTTGAACATGTTGCTTAGTCCAAAATCGTCTGCACGACCAAAGTTGTTAAGACGATATTTTCCTCATGCAACATCCGAAGATGAAATACCAATGGATGAACTCGCAACAGAACGAGAAATAAGACAAAGAGATACTGATTATTTTCCCTTAACTCAAGCCCAAATTGATTATCGTGAAAAGGAGTCTCCACCCATTTTTGCCAATGTTGCAACGGATAAGGTGTCGTATGACCCTTATTGGCAAGATATAATGACGGGTGAACCAATGGACTTAGGCGTTGGTGTGATTCGTAAAGAGCGAAAGTCGCCTGAAGCCAAGCGACATAAGTTGGAGTATGACAAACAATACGAAGCATCCCCTGAACGAGTCAAGTATCGAGAAGAGTTAAACAGAGAACGACGTAGACGTGGGATGTATGGTGACCACTCACACCGAGACATATCACACACCGAAGGTGGTAAATTGACAGTAGAAGATGAGCACGACAATCGAGCACGACATTTCAAGGACAAAGGGACGAAGCGCCCTCTAACAAAGGGTATCAGAGGCGACCTTGAGTTGCTACGAAACTTGATGAATGGCCCAATGGACGAGCAAGATAAGAAGATTGCACAGGCTCTCCTTACCTCATTGGATGACTTCAAACAAGAGCAGGGTGGCGAAGACAGAAAAGAGTTGATGCATCCTTACCCATTCTAAGTTGTCCGACTTGTCTAATGTCTAATATAGACAAATACTTTATTCTTGTAAAATGTATAAACAATACAACGGACAACTCGGACAACACACCCAGTAACCTTTATGGTGACCCTTACAGTGGACAAGTCAGTGGACATTATGGACAACACAGACCATCACGAAGCAGAAATCAGGCTTATGGGGCTAATTTTGGCTCAGAGCACACTTGTTGGAGTAGCCATTGGTATCTTTGACGCTGAAGTTTGGTTAAAGCAAGACAGCGTTTGGATTAACGGATTCACCTATGCTATGGGTGCATTCTTTGTTCAAGGTATTGCTTACTACTTCTTCAAAATGTTCTTTGAGCAAAACCTGCAAGAACGAGTTCGACATGGTAACATCGAGAAACAGCGAAGCCACCAGTATCGTATGATGCAACAGCAGTTCGATAACCGTAGGGCGGAGATGGAGATGCGTATGCAAGAAGCACAACTTGAACGTGAACTGCGTTGGATGGAGGAAAACCCCGGTAAGATGCCTCCAAGTTGGGGTGTTCAAGGTGGTTCTCCATCTATGATAGGTGCGTTTGACAACAGAGGCGGTGGCTCTTCGGTCTTCGATGGTAGTCGTATTCCAACACATGAAGCAAAGGTGCAACAACCATTGACACTCGGTATAGATGAGGAAGTCCCACTTAAGAAAGATGGAACTCCTGACAAGCGTTATCTCAAGAAAGAGTGAGGCGTATGCATGGGTCGTATCTTTCGCACTCCTTCCGATGATGCTACTGAAAGCACGCTTCGTGCTATTCACATAGCCAATACAGTAGACACAACCTACGAAAGAGCATGGGGTTGGGTAAAAACTGTTCTTGCTTCGTTCATTACAGCAATTGTTGTCAGCGGTATTGAGTTTCACAATACAGAATTTAGCGTTTATGAGAACACCGTTGAATGGACTGTTGATAAGTTGGAACGACTTGTCAATTGGCTCATGTGGTGGGATTGATGGTAGACGCAGGTGGCACAGCCTTAGTAGGCGCAGCGATGTGGGGTCAGAATCTTTACAACTCGTATAAGCCACGAAGAGTTGGTGTTTATGGAGCACCAATGGTTGGTAAGACAACGCTTGACCGTTATCTCACCACGCCCGGTGAAATGGAAGAGATACCTGAAGACGAGCGAACAACACACTCTCGTATTCTCAAAATTGGTAAATTCAAAATGCCAAAGCCAACGAGAAAGAGAGTATCTTGGCAAGGCGAAAAGCGAGTTGTTTATTCAGCCGACATAGGAGGACAAGAGCGTTTTTGGAATCTTTGGATTGAAGACATGGTAACTCGTAAATGCGAGGCCATTGTTTACATGTTCGACCATCGAGCCTTCAAAGGAGGAGATGAAGGTCTTCAGCAAATAGCAGGGTTTCGTTATCTTGTTGATTGCCTCATTAAACGAAATTATCGCTATCGTTCTCTTTGGTCGAGACTTAAGGGAAGAAAGTATCATCCAAGAGTTATCATGCTGGTTGCAAACAAGGCTGACCGTTTCTTTGATGAAACCGCTTCAAAACTTTGGCACGATGGTCGCATAGGTGAACATAAGATATTCGACCCGTTCAGAGATGACTTAATCAGGTTACAGAAAGCAGGTATTCCCACTCGCAGGTCGTTTATGGCAACAAGAATTGGATGGAATGTTGAGAAGACAATGGTGAGTCTACTTACCTCATGACCCAAAAAATGACCCCATAGGTAGCCTTTTCAATAACAATGGTTTCGGTGTAATTATGACAGGCAAGAACTCTTCAACAACACTCGTCTCTACTGGTGGCGGTAGTCGTAGTCTCAGAACAACTGTGCCAATGTGGATTGTTGAGCATTTTGGCTTGACCGCTGGTGACAGCGTAGATTGGAAATTTGTCGTTCAAGAGGGACACATTGTTGTAGTCATGACTCCTACGACTGAGCAGGTCGTGATAGCGTGATGTCATGGAACAGACCTCAACAGAATCTAACTGAAGCCGAACTTGCTATACTCGCTGCACAAGGTAACAATCAACTTACTCAGGCGGCTCTTCAAGAGATGTTGATGGCTCAACAAGGTATGCAAGAGGTTGCCGCTGCTCAAAACATCGAAGTTCCCAAAGTCAATTTTTACCCATCACGTCATCCTGACCCAAAGAAGGCTCGTCGTAAAGACATCAAGCAAGCATACAAACTTCTCCAACCAGCAAAGCGTTCTTGGATAAACCCGTTCCGATGGGCGTTAGGTCGAAAGTATCGTTACAACAAAGATACGGGAACGTGCGTTGTCGATGGGTGTAACTGTGCAAATTTGATTCAACATGATAATCTCTACATGAAAATCAGCGATGAAGAAACAGGTCGCTCTCTATGGGAGATGTATTGGCAAAACCCAGTAACAGGGCAGCCTGAAGCATTTATCGCTCAGGACAGAGTTACCAGTGGTAAGAAAATGCGTGGCACATACTGTCCTGAGCATATGCATCTTTACCATCTTTTGAACAAGTGGGAGGCCGAAGAGGACAAACAAAACGAGATGAATCCAAATCGCCTTCGTGATAAAGTGAAAAGAGGTGTGTCAATTGTGACAGTTCCTATTTCATCTGTCAAGAAAAACGACCCTACACCAGCCATGCTACAGAAGTATGAACCATTTTTTGCTGAGTTGGAAAGAGATTCAGGTAAAACAAAGGGCATCAATATCCTTCATTATGCAAATCCAGCAACTGGACAGAACGACGTTACGATGGTGGTTTTTGATTTGCGTATCTTCCAAATGGAGTTGCAACAAATGAACATGCCGACGCAAGCGTTTCAAGAGTTGCTTAATGTTGAAAACGCTAAAATGCAACAGAACCTTGATGGTGGATTAGGCACTGGGGAGGTTTGATACGATGTTCAACTTTGGTAACCAACAACCTCAGCAAAGTGGTTTTAACCTGTCTCAAACAGGTGGCGGTAGCATTAGTCAGATAACCACAGGCACTGGTGCTCAAAACGGTTTTTCTCTTGGTGCTCAGCAACAGCAGCAATCAAATCCATTCATGAGTGGAATGATGGGTGGTATGGGTATGACTCCGCAACAACAAATGATGATGCAAAACGGACAGTTTGCTCCGCCGAGTGAGATGGAACTTTTGTCGGCTTTGCTACAATCACAAAACCCAATTCATCGTTTCATCAGAGATGGTGGGCTTCAAACACTCATAGAGTTGGTTGCCGCTACAACCAGCCTTAGTTTACTCAACATATTGAAAAACGCCTCATTCTCATTGGACGAAGATACTGGTGTCATGAAACTTGACCCTGCTACACTGCCATCTGATTTACAAACACTGAGCGCTGAGAATGTTAGCATGATTCTCAACAACATGACGGCTCAGAGCAATCAAAAATTCCAAGAGGCTGAAATGCAACGTCAGCAAATTATGGCTATGTCTCAACAGTCAATGATGGGTGGTGCTTTGGCAGCGGCTATGGCTGATGAAGGAACAATGCAAAAAGTGGGTAGCGGTATTGGTAGCGTTGCTCGTGGTCTTATTGGGCTACCAAGAAACTGAGGTGATAGAATGCAACCAAGTGATTATGGAATAAAATTGAGTCAGGCGAGCAGTTCGATTTTTGCTCCGAGTCGAAACATCATTGTTGAGATGATAATGGTTCAGTTCATCTCTGTGATTATCGCTGGTGTGTCTATTTTGGTTTTCAAAGGAGATGAAATGAGTAGCGGAGACGTTAGCGTTTTCGTTGTAGGCATCTTTGGAGCGCTTATTTTCTTAACCACGCTTTACTCCCGAATCACTCGGTAACCACTTTCCTATTGGACACCCAACCGAGGGTGCGAGGGCTTTGATTTTCATAACGCAACTACAGAGTTGGCAAGTCCCCATTCGTTTTTGCATGTAAGGACAACTGTAGCATTTGTCCAGTCGCTCCATGTATTCTGACGTTGAAACTCTACGACCTTGCAGTGCGTCTTTTGAAGCCTTGAGCAAGTCTTTTCCACGTTTCTTGAGAGGTTGTTTTGGAACTCTCTCGTATGGTGGGAGCATGTTACTACGAAGAGGTTCAGAAGAAAAAGGGTTATGGGTAATGTTGCTTTAAGCGTGTCATGGCGGAGGGCGGTGCTATCACAAAAAGGTCTTGCCCTTTGTGCCAGCATCCGAGTCGTGCTGACTTAGAAAAAGGACTACTGGATGGTGAAATATCACCAAAACAACTCGACAAAGACATGGGCTGGCGACTCAATACGACAGACCGCCACTTTCGCAATCACATGGGTCAATACCACATGGCATCAAATCCTCAATGCAAGGTATGCGCTCACGTTGAAAGAGCCGACTTTGAGCGTCGATTCTTCAATGACGGTGCTGAGTCAGAGGCTATTGCTGAAGAACTTGGCATCTCTGAAGCATCGGTATACCATCACATGAAACATCACTTTCAACCGTTAGTTCAAAGAAGCGCCGCTGCTGAAATAACATTAGTCGTAGGAGAAGAGATAAATGCACTCAGGTCAAACGTCGAATTGCTCAACCATAAATTGTCTGAACTGCTCAATGAGGGCAGTGTTCATGAAGATGGTTTCGTCAAAGATGCAGTGTCACTGCACAAAGAAGTCAGAGAGTCAATAAAGGACTTGCTAAAGATGAACGAACAATGGAGTCCTACATCTGAGAACAGTCAAGTCAATAACACGATTAACATTCTCAAAGTCGAACTTGGAAAAGAAAGCCCTGACTCATGGGCGAGAATCCGTGAGTCGTTATTGGAACACGCAGGTGATATGAATTGATGCCAGTTCCAGTTCCTGACTTATTGCAAATGACGCACCCTGCGTTTACATTCGTAGAGTGTGACCGACCAATCTCTGAAAACGCTGTTCCAGTGTATCTTGATTTTTGCCGTTGTGTCACAAAGCGATTTGAACACTATGGTGAGTTGGACGTTACACCACCTGACTTGTTCAAGTTGCTGGCGAAATCGTTTGAGACAGTGTTTGAGGATGACGACCCTGTGACATTTTTCCCTGCTTACGAACTCATTCCTCGTTTGCTTGAAGAGTTTGAGCACACAATTGAGAACATGACACATGCATTCCAAGACAGTCCAAGAGTAGCATCGTTCTATAGAAAAATGGCGCAAAAGTTGCGACAATGTTTTGAACATCATATCGTGGGGGATAATTCATGACGGAGGGGATGATGGGTCGAACCTCTGACACGAGGATGTATAATCCTCGCTCAGAATCCTCCGAGATGTTCAGGGCGAATCATGAAGATGAGCGTCCACCCAGCGGTGTCGAAGATGCCAAAGACAAGGAAAAGCGCAAGGACAAGAAGCAAGCCAAGCGTGAACGAGAAGAGAAAGAGGACAACAAAATCCGTCACATCAAAGTCCGTAGACATCATCTTGGTATTGATGGCGAAAAACCTGATGAGCCAGTAGAAGAGGAAGAGGAGAAGTTCAAGCCTCGTGGTTCTACTGATAATCCAGCAAATCAAACAATGCCATCAGGTGCTGGTGGTTTCCTTACCAGTCTTGCTATGGGAGCAAAAGGGCCGGGTGCTGCTGGCGGTCAGATGGTTCAGATGTCTGAGCCTATGGATAATGCTTGGAGTAATTTGCTAAAGCGTGATATGTCAGAAATGACAGATTATGAGATAGACCGAGCAAGATTTGCTGGCGATAATCCTGAACTTAAAAATGAAGAAAGAAAAAGGGCTATGGATAGATTGGCTGAATACTATCGTATGAATCACCCTCCCGCATATATGCTTGAGGAGATGTTTGGTGAAAGAGTAGCAGATACTCATGATGAGGTTTCTAACCATGACCATTCGACATACTTTGGAGAACCATTAGACCCAAATGAGGTGTATCAGTATATTTTGGAAAATGCTGGTGCGGAGGCGGCTCAAAACTACATCAATTCCTATAAAGACGCAAGAAGCGAATTTGGAGGAGAGCGTGAGGCTATGGCTCGTTTTGCTCAAGGATTAACCCTTGACAACATAAAAGATGCTGTCGAGTTTGAAAATAATGCAACAAAAGATTTACGCAACATAATGCCTGATAACGAATCTGTTTTTGATGCATTCCCCTATCCTAAAGGTGTGGGATTTATCGAGCAACTTGCACCTCCTTTCACACCCACACCTCAAAGTGAACATAATTTTCAAATGAAATATGCGAGCGAGCCTATGGACATCGCTTGGCAATTGCTCAAATCGGACACGATTAAAAAAAAAGAGTCAAAGCGCTCCGTAAAGCGACGACGCAAGAAAGAAGGCTACGCTAAATGGCGACCATCTACTGGTCAGTTTGAGAAGCCAAAAGGTGGAGGCGACCCACGAAACATCACGTCAAGACGTTCCAAGAACATCAGTCGTAACCTACCACTGGGGCGTAAAACTGGGCTAATGAGGCCACATCTTTCTGTTGAGTTCTCTCACCGAGGTCTTGCCAGCAAGCAACCTCCATCAAAAGACCCTCAACAATACAGACCCTATCTCGCTTCACAAGATGCTCGTAAACTCTTGGGCGGTGTAAGAACAGTATACACACCACACATGCGTCACAGCCAACGCTCGTATATCGCTGGTGATACGGGTGGTGGTCGCTTGACCAACACACTCCAATACCCTCGTGTCCCAAGACCACGACTTCGACCAGTTCGTGCGCCAAGCATTGTGCCACCGCAACTCAAGCGACCACACTTAGCACGACCTAAGATGCCGAGTATGATTACAATGAGTGAGGACATTCCTCAACACAGTGACATTCTCAAAGCCAATGCATATCAAGCAGCATTGATGCGAATTGCTCTCAAAGAGATTCGTGAACTGATGCGTGAAAAGAAAGACAAGGACAGCAAAAAGAAGGGTAAGGGTGAACCTGACACCGCTGGTGCAGCGAGCACACTACCAAATTATCCAGCCAACAGTCCAAAGCAAACAAATCGAAACGAAGGCGCTACGGAAGATGTAAACAATGAACCACGAGACTTCGGGCTTGACCCCGGCGCTCTTGTTGGTAGAGGGAGTGGGCGAGTTTGAATGTCTTAGTTCGTAAATCACTTCTTCTCAAAGGTGACGGTGTTTACGGTTACTATCCTCATCCTGAGACGGGGCGACTTACTCCGTATCTGAAAACTTCTCCACCTCCTGAAGCAATACACCCTGACCCAAACACGCCTGACGTTCCTGTCTACGCTCACTACGGTGCGGCAAAGCCACACCCATCAGGACACTTTGGTATGGGTGAATTGATTCCCGGTAAATTCGTTAAAGGTAAACACGATGAAATGGTTTACCTTGACCATAATGGAGAATCACATCATCACGGAATTGACGGTGTGATACACGCTATTGGTGAGGCTCTTGAGAAAAACGGTTTGCTTGGTCAAGACCATCCTGAGTTGGGACAACTTACTGGTCGAAACATTGTTCAGCGTGCCATTGAGATGACAAATCTTGAACATGATGACAAAAGCGGTTTTCACCATATTCCCGATGTTGATGACATGCAGCATCGTAAAATCGTAGTAGCACCATATGGTGGTCGAAAACCAACATCACGACCTCATCGTGCTCAAAGTGGAGAATACATCACTGCTTATACCAATCGTGCAAATCGTAACGAAAAAATTGGTGCTATGATTGAGTCCTACGCCGTTCCTTACAATCACAATCTACAGAAGATTCTACTTGAAACACTTGGTATCAAAGACTTGGTTGGTGCTGAGTTCCTTGACAATCCTCACATTGACATCAAAGATTTGCACCCTCGTGGTAGTCGTATTCGTGGCCGAGGTGGTGACGCTATCATCCAAACGCCTCAAGGGTTTATGCTACCCGGCACACACATCACCAACGCTCCTCCCGGTGTTTCCCATAATGCGGCCCACACTGGAATCCAGTCTTGGGAAGTTATGAATCACACCCCTGATTTTATGCATATGATGGCTGGTCGCCAACAGACAGGGCCAAAAAACTCAATCGACAGCGCAAAAGTTCACATCGCTGAAGCGCTAAAGGTCATTGACCCTGATAAAATTCCTGACGTTGATGTGCCGATTAACACAACTCCCGGCACAACTGGCTCTCCTCAATATACAATGATGAACCTAAGAACCGTGTTGCGAAGTCCAGCCAGCACTGAAAACATGATTAACGAATTATCACGAACCCCAGCCTTCAACATGTTGTTTGGTCGTATCATTAGTGGGTCAAAAGCAAGACCCGGACCGGGCAAGCGAGCGTTTCAACACATCCTTGAAGTCTTTGGAAAAGACCACGAGGTTGGATTTGACAACATGCGAAGCCATGCTGTTCCCGGCCCTCATTTGGAAACGCTCGATGGACATAGACCAACACGAGGTTTGGGGACTCACGAAAACGCTGCTAAATTTTATGCTAAGGCCATGCTAAGTGGAGCACATGATGAGCACGACAGCGAGTTACGAGCCTACATGCCAAGAGATGCTGAAGGTAACATCGACGCTGCTATCATTCAAGACATGGGTTTGAATCTCCAAAGTTATGATACTGTCGAGCAACGTAGACAAGGAACTCAGGCTTTGGCTGATTTACTTAGCGAAGCGTTTGGTCATCAGACCCGTCGCCAGTTGCCTGAGTCGCTTCCGACCACTGGTTTGTCTTCTCGCTACATGCAATATCCTGAACAACTTATTGAAAACCTACCTGAGCACGTTCCGTATCACCACGACGTAGCACTCGCCCCAGTTGAAAGAGCATCGGTTACAAGACCCGCTGCGACTGCATCAACTGAGCGACCTGCTCCACGTCCACAACCTACTCCCACTGAGGTTGCTGTTGCTCCCCCAGCACCTCAGCAGACGACGCTACCTCCGTCTGTCCCTCAACGGGGAGCACCCGGTTTCACACCGCAAAGTGCTGAAATGGCAGCGGCACGAAGCCGTGTCGGACAGGCTGACCCAGCATCGCTTCGTAGAATCATAGAAGCCGCTGGCGCAAGAGTGCCTCAAGGACAGGGTATGCAACTTTCACCTCAAGAGCAGCGTTACCAACAACTCATGGGCGACCCACGCCAACGCTTGCTCACTCAATACATGAAGTCTCAACCGACTGAACTCTCTCCGATGGATAGAGTCATGAAGGCTATGGAAGATATGCAGTTGGACGATGCTCGCAACGACAGCAAAATCATGAAGCACGCATTGACTCGACCAATCAATGTTAGTGACCGTCGTGGTATGCACTATCTTGCTAAGAGCGTAGACCTCACGCCCGTTGATGTTCGTTCAATAGCACATGCCACTGGTGATTGGGAGCGAATTGCAAAGCGACTCAATGTTTCTACTGATGTTGTCAAGGTTGTCAAAGTAAGCGTAGGTGGTGTCTGATGGGCGACGTTTTAGTTCGTAAGAGCATTATGAATGTCATCTCTTCAAGAGGCCCGGAGATAATGTATAATTTAGACCCGACTGGTGAAGTTCCTTATCTTCCCGGTCAAAGTCAAATGTCGCAAATGACTCAAACACCACCCGATGCATCGGGTAATTTTCAATATCAAGCACCAAAATTAGATGATGCTGGAAGTCGTAGATTAGCCGATATTTATGGGACTACTGGTATGAACCAGCGAATGGACTTGGATAATGCCCCGAATACAGAAGAGGGTAACAGGACTGCTTTGGCTCAGCAAAAAGTGTTTGAAACGGCTGGTCGGGCTGGAGAAGCAGCACATCGTAAAAGAGACGCTGATGCGAATGCACTCGGCTTTTTAGCAGGGGTAATTGGTCTTGCGAATGCTGGTGCTGCTGGTCAAGATGCATTTAGTGGTGGCTTAGGGGCTGCTGGACAATATCAAGCAACATCACAACAAGTTCAACAAACAAGTGGTCGTGCTGGAGAGCGAGCAGCAAGACGTGCCGCAAACAAAGTCGGTGTAACTCAACCTCAAGTTGCTGAGCCTACTCCTCAAGTTGCTCCTCCTACACGACAACCAGTGATGGTCGAAGGTTTAGATGGTAATTTAGTTCCTATTGACAGTGAAGAAGCACGAAACAGGGCTTTGAGAGACACATACAATCCATCAGATGCTGCTCAAGCATTAGGTCATTATGGGGCTGATGCTGAGTCTCGACTTCAACAAACACAACAAGATGCAACGAACTTGATTGGTGTTACGGATAATCCACTTCAAATGCCTCTCAGTCCAATGAGAGGAGACGGCAGATTCAGAGTAATAGGTGAAGATGGTGTGGAGCAAACCCCTGCCGCACCTGTTGCTGTTGCTTCGCCAACTCCTGAAATGTCTCCTGAACAGATAGGTGAAACAATTGCTGCTAACACAACTGGTAAAACTGAAGAAGAAGAGTTAGACAGTGGTGCTGGTAATACAATTCAACAAAGTCTTGAACAAGCACAAAAAGCACAAGAAAAGGCAGCAAACGCATCAATGTCATCGGCATCTATGACAAACAAAGATGACAAAAGAAAAATGCTCGTTGGGGTGGTCTGATGGGTAAGCGAGAAGAAGAAGAGCAAATGAAAGAACTCATCGTTGAGATGGACAGAAAAATGTCTCAGCGCTCTTTCAAGTATTTTTTTGAAACAGTGTTGGGTTTTGACTACGCTGACCACCACGCTCAGTGGGATGAGGGCTTGGAAGAGAATCGTTACTACTGTGTCAAAGCGTCTCGTGACCACGGTAAGTCTGTATTCTTCATGTCGTATGCTCTGTGGATAGCGGCGTTCCGACCCAACACACACATCATGGTGTTCAGTCACTCATTGGAACAGACACTGGAGCACATGCGTTTCATTCGTAACAACATCGACGGAGCACCTTGTTTGCACCATCTTAAGCCCGGTGGTATACCGTGGCGAAAGACCTATTTTGAGTTCACCAACGGTAGCCGTATCATGGCAAAGTCGGTTGGCGGAGGAACTCGTGGTTTCCACCCTGATGTCGTCGTATGTGATGACATTCTGTGGGGAACAACGGGTAGTGAGTTGCAACGAGCAGCCGACTGGTTCTATGGTGTATTGCTCCCAGTTCTCCACCACACAGGTAGACTGATGATGGTAGGAACTCCGTTCAGTTACAATGACTTGTATGCTGAGTTGGAAAAGAAAGAGACGTTCCGAGTTGAGACATATCCCGCTATCAATCGAGAGGGTGAACCGCTGTGGCCTCAGCGTTGGAGTCTTGAAGCACTTGACCAGCGACGACTTTCAATGCCAGCGATTCAGTTTACTCGTGAGTATCTCTGTGAACCAATCCATGACGTAGCCAGTATGTTCCCGATGACGATATTGGAAAAGGCTCGTGACCCTGAGTTGGTTCTCCTTGACCATGCTGAACACGAGTATGATGAAGATGGCAACAGCATGGGTCTGTTCGGTCAGCATTTCATTGGCTGGGACACAGCGATTGCATCGGACAAGAATGCTGACTTTACTGCTATGACTGTTCTACGAACTCTACCTGATGATAACGTCAAACAGATTGTCGGCGTTGTGCATGAGCGTGGTATGAGTTCTGTAGCACAGAAGCGACAAATCATTCTATTGAATCAACGATTCCAACCCGACTTGATTGAACTTGAAGGCAACAACTTCCAGCGTATGTTTGCTATGGAACTCAAGGATATGCGAGAAGATATTCCTATCCGAACCTTCATGACAACCAAGACAAGAAAGGAAAGCCTCTTCATGTCTTTGCTCATGGCTTTTGAACAGGGCCAAATCAAAACACCTTATGGTAATGAAATAAGTAGGCAGTTTACTCACAAGTTAGAAGAGGAATTGAACAGGTTTGGAATGCAAAAGAACGGGAGACTGGAAAGCGTGGGCGTGCATGATGACTTGGCTATGTCGCTGGCGTTGGCAAACTGGGGAACAAAAGAGTTCAAAGGCTCGATTGTCCTCCTCGATGACATCTTGCCGGGTCTTGACAACATTATTACTGGAAAACCGAGTAGAGGATGGATGATACCATGAAAGAAAAGAAAATGGGCGGAAAGAAACACGGTATGGTGCTGATTATCTCAGTGGGTAAGAAGGGTGACAAAGACCCTATGCACGCTGCTGACCCTGATTCAAAAAAGAAAGGAATCCGCACAAGAGATGACCATTATGGAAAATATGGCACAGCCGACGAAGCATCAGGACAAGAAGATTTCAGAGAAAAATTAGGTGCAGATGTTGATAGATACGTTGGGGTTAAACCGATAAAAGATATTCGTGAAAAACACGGCGACCCATACGCTGGTATGACTCCTGAACAGGCTGACGAGTTCAATCGTTTGCTTGCGATGCATAACGAGTTTGAAAAGTTAAATCAACCTGAACCTGAAGCAGTGCAAGAATCTGTTCCCGCTAAGACTAAGGAAGAAAATCTTTACGATGCTATCTTTAATGAAATGAAAGCAAAGGCTCTGAAAAAAGCCAGCATTGACGACTTGTTCCAAGAAGCCAGTTCTCTTAGAGACGCAGGTGATAAAGCAACAGCAAGACAGTTTTCAGATGTAGCCTCCGCTATGCAACGAGCACCAGCACTACGTCAAAGTTTGATTGACCGTTTTGGGACTCAGGCTACCAATGCGTTAGCCATGACGCATCCTGAGATGGCATCGGCTGAAGGTATGGGTGAAATGATGTTCCAAGAAGGTAAGAACAACCCTGACTACATCGAAGCACGTTCAGACCCTTCGTATCTCGGTGAAGGTAGAAAGCCATTCATGAGTGCTATCAGCGCTTTAGCACGAGGTAAACAAAGAGTGAACGCTCAAGAGTTGGCTGCTCAAGAAGCACTTCAACGACTTATTGCTGAAGACCCATCAAGATTTTTTGCTGACCGAAGGGTAATGGGTGAGCAAGGTGAGTGATGTAAACCTCTACGAAGTTGGGCCTCGTGATGGTCTGCAAAACATAGAGGAGTTCACACCGACAAATGAAAAAATTGACTTGATACATCGACTCTACGATGTTGGTTTAAAGCAAATGGAGATTACATCATTTGTTCATCCTAAGTATGTTCCAAACATGGCTGACGCTGAAGAAGTGTTTCAGGCCACTCGTGACATCGACAATTTTGCTGTTCTTGTTCCAAATCAAAGAGGAATGGACAGAGCAAAGGCTGCTGGGGCTGAAAAAGTAAATGTCTTTTTCTCAGCATCTGACAGTTTCAATCAAGCCAACTTAGGAAAAAACATGGATGAAATTGTAGGTGAGTTGGACTCGATGCTCCAAGATACTGATACAAAAAATGTCAGAGCGTATGTTTCTTGTGCCTTTGGAGCACCCAATGAAAGCGTCAATGAGCGTAAGGTGCTGGAGGCTATGCAAGCGGCTCAGCACATGGGTGATACTGTAGTTCTTTGTGACACAGTTGGTAAGGCACATCCTTCTATTATCTATCGAACTCTTGAGTTGTCAAGGCATATTGATGCTGACATAGCGTTGCATTTGCATCACCGAAAGGACAAGAAAGACAACATGTTTGCTAACATTCAAACTGCTTTGGAATGGGGTATCACTGAATTTGATACCAGCATTGGTGGTTTGGGTGGTTGTCCTTTCGTTCATGGTAGCGGTAGCAATCTTTCAACAAACGACATGGTTCGATTTTTAGACAAAATGGGTTATGAAACTGGATTGGATATTGTTGAACTCAATGAAATTGCAAAAATCTACAGTAAGCCTCTCCTGAGTAGCAAATGGTAAATAGGTCAATAGTGAGGTCAAATTATGTGGGGGTCAGCGTTGATTGAAGATGACTTTGGTGAAGTCGTGTCGTTTACGCCTGTTCCTTACGAAGAGGTCAAGCCGATTAAGAAGCAACATCACTTCGCTCCTAACGGAGACGGTTGGTTTGAAGCAACACTCGGTTGTAACGCTGAGACATTGGTAAAGCGTTTGCGAAAGGCACGAAGAGCGAACAAAGACAATCGTGATGAGATTGACAACTTCATCAAAGATGTCCGTATGATTAAGTCGCTTGAAACCGATATGACAATCAATTCACTTTCTTGGGCTGATGGCTATGAAGACATCATTAAGCAACTCGGTCTTGATGACCGTAAACTCAAGAGTCTACGCAAATTCGGTGAATCTCGATGTGTTAATCTTGAGCGTGCATGTATGCTATGGGATAACGCTGAACAGACGCTGAAGATGTTGGATGAGCATGAAGATGTTTGGGGAGTTGAAGAGCAACAGGCTTGGGCTGGTGCTATGCGAGACAGAAGCGAGGCTCGTAAAATGTGGTCTTCTACATTACAACCAACGGACAAACTGAAGAAAGCCGAACAAGACTTTCTACAGTTTGCTGCAAAAGAACTGATGGAAAAAGGGCCAATGAAGGTCACGACCATACGCAGTAATTTTTCTGATGCTGGTATGTTGAAGAAAGCGCAAACAGACAGAAAACTCACAACACTCATGAATATGTATGGTGAAGATTACGATATTGTCAAAGCACCTCGTCGTGGTGAATATGTTATCATCGCCAGTGACGGTTTGGTAATGAAAGATGTGTGGTCGTATAGCGCTGGTTTTATTGATGCTGATGGTTACATTACAATCACAGAGCGTGGTGAACCTCGTGCTGGTATGATAGCAACTGGTGATAGAGGTAAAGTGCATTGTGAAGATTTGTTCAAGACATTAGAATGCGGTGTTCTCTCTGTTGATAACAAAGTCTACAAAGATTCTCAGAGAAGCCAACATCGTTTACAATTCTACTCAAAGGCTGATTTACGAAAGTTACTTGATGGGGTGTCCCCTCATCTCAAGATGAAGTCTACTCAAGCAAAGGCTGTTTTGGCATATCTTGACGAGAAAGATAAGACTCGTAAAGAAGAACTCAAACGCTTAGTGCGATATGAAAACTGGAAAGATGACAGGAAAAAATCTCGTGCTTTGTTAGATGGTTGGGGAATTGACGTAGATACAATCGGTAAATACAGGGAGGGACTATGATGGCTGATGAACAAAAAGGTATTGTTGGTCGATTCCTTAGCACATTAGCCAACCCTTTCAGAAGAAGAACAACACCTCAACCTCAAATGCCATTGTATACCACTGGTATACAAGAGCCAGTCTTAGCACAAGGTATCACCTTACCAGCGCTGTATGCTGTTTCAAATGAGAATCTTATTCTCAGAACTGTCATCACAAAACTCGGTCAAGAGATATTCCGTAGAGGTTACTTTTGGGAAAAGAAGTTTCGTAAGAAGTGTGTTGAATGTGAAGAAGAGTTTCAACACGAAGTTACTGAATGCACATCATGTGGTGGGGAAGTTCGTGACCCTGACCCTGAACAAGTTGTATACGGTAAATGGCTGTTGCAACAAGAGAACTCTATGGAACAAAGTTTCATGCAAGTTCTCCATGAGATTGAACGTGACCTCAACATTGTAGACGATGCGTTTCTTCTGATGATTAAGGAGTATTACGTCGATGAAAAAACTGGAGAAGTGCAGTTTTACAGAATCAAAGAATTGATTCGTGGTGACCCTATCTTCATGAGAATCATCGCTGATAAACGTGGTGTCCGTGGTGGTCGATACAAGATTTGCCGTATTCATCGTGACCAAGTTGCTTATCCCGGTCAAGAACCAAAGTGTCAGGTCTGTGGCTCTCGTTTGGTCGATGCTCACTATGTCAATATGGCAGGTTCAGGTAAGAATCAATACTTCATGAAAGGCGAGGTGATTCATCTTTCAAAATACAATCCCGGTAAATTGTATGGTCGTGCTCCTGTCAATACACTTTGGCGACAGGCCATGACGCTGACCGCTATGGACAACTACATCTACACAGCCTATCAGAAGCGTAGGATTCCAAAGGGTATTGTGAGTGTCACCACTGACAACCTTGAATCAATGAAATCGTTTTGGAAGGGTGTTGATGAAAAGATGGAACGTGACCCTCATTACATTCCAAAAGTTGGTATTGAGTCAGCATCGGGTCGTGGTGGTGTCAATTGGATTAAGTTCATGGACACACTTGAAGAGATGCAATACATCGCTGTGCGTGATGAAATACGAAACCGCATCGCTGCTTTCTATGGTGTCTCTTCTATTTTTATGATTGACAATGGTAAGGCTGGCGGTTTGAACAACGAGGGTCTACAGATTCTTGTAACAAACCGAGCAGTAGAATATGGACAGAAGGTGTATACTGAAGTTCTGTTCCCTCGTATGCTCAAAGAGTTGGATGTTACAGATTGGAAACTCACACTTTATCCAAACGAAGAAGAAGATGAAATCACAAGACTACGCCGTGACGAGATGGAGGTTAATCTCGCTCAGCGTATGGCTATGCTTGGTTACAAACCTGAACTGATGGAAGAGGGTGAACGTGACATTCGCTTCATTTATCGAAAACAAGAGGAGCAACAAGGCGCTCAACCACCAGCAGGTGGAATGCCACCGGGCGGTGGAGGTATGCCGCCGGGCGGAGGTATGCCGCCAAGACAGGCCATGCCGCTACCGCAAGGCGGTATGCCTCCTCAAATGATGCAAGGTGGTCGAATGCCTCCTCAGATGATGCCTCCATCTCAGCCCGGTGGTGAAGGCATGGGAATACGAACTCCACGTTCACCAGCAAGACCTCAGCAAAGGGGTAGTCCCGGCGCTGGTGCTCCTGTAACCAGCGTTCAACAACGAGGTCTACAACCAACTCTCCCTCAGCAAAATGCATCGAGATTACAGAACAGTAGAAGGTTGAGAGGACAGTAACACTATTTAGGGTGGTATCACTACGATTACAGTAGAGGCGAGATTATGGACTTAATCAAAATGAATCCTATGGCACGAAAACTAACTGTTCACACAGATGCTTTTAACAAAGCATTGGAGAGCAGTGACCCGTTTGCTGCACAACAGCATCTCAATGAAATTCTAAAGTTCGCTGGATATTTGAACGATGATATTCATTCGGCTATCAAGAAAGCGGAAAACGCAGTTGCTGTTGTCGCACCCGGCGAATCGACTCTGATGAAGATGAACGAAACTGGAGAGCGCCTCAACTCTGTTCAACGAAGCGACGTGCTACCCGGCACAATTATCTCAGGTCGAGTAGGTCGTGGATTTACAAAGCACACTGGCACGTTTGGTCGTTACGTTCAATGAAGGTGATTAAATGTCCGAAGAATCCACTGCTGAGCGTTTGATGAATGCTCTGATTACAAAAATGGAAAACATGGACAGCGACCTTCAGGTTTTGAAAACAGAAAACATACAACTCAAACAGGCTTTGAGTGACCCTATTTCAATGCTAAGAAAAGCAGGGTTTGTAGCCACTATGACACCGCTAAGCCAAGATGTTTCCACTGACGCATTTAGAGGAGACATCGGTGTAGGAACGTCTGATGATTCTGCTTTATTGAAGAGTCAGAACGAATACACAAACAACGAAATTCACTTAATGTCTTGGGAGGAAATTCATGAAATGGCCGAACAAGCAAAATCAACAGAGGTGACACAATGAAGCCAATACCATCCCCAATGAGTAGACAAGCACTTGACCTGATGAACAAAGCCCAGTATCTTTCTGAGCGTATTGATACACTTGAAAAAGCAAAATGCGATGAGTGCGGTAAAATGACCAAAATGGGAAGTTGTAAGACTGGTTGCAACGCTATGGAAAAGGGTCTTGAAATGGTTGAACATGATGGTAAGAAAGTTCCTAAATTTGCCGCTGATGGTAAGGGTGCAAAAGATATGAAATCAAAGGCTGACAAAGACGACAAAATGAAAGCCAACACATTCACAATCGCTGACGCACAAAAGAGAAACATGGGTGAAGCCCCCGAACCACGACAACCACGAAGTTTCCCTGATAACCCTGACATGTCTCCAATGGCTGAAATGCCTATGCGAGAAGATACTGGTGAAAGTGATTTCAGAATGAACGAAGGCCCACCTCGACAGCAAAAGCGTGGTGAAAGGCGTGGTGTCGCAGTCAAGCGACCCGGCTTCCGAAGCAACGAGCAAATGCCTTTGAGTGATAAAAGCCCAAGAGTGACAGTCGAAAAAGCAGTTGCCGAAGGTTCTCAACCCGGCTTTGCTACATCGTATGACTCTTCCCCAATGGGTGTCATGTTTATGTCTGAAACTGGTGGTCAAACAAGAAACGCCTACTACACAACTAATCAATATCCATACAACGCTGAAGACGTTGCCAACAAAGGCGCTACATCAGTGCAAGTCAGTCTTGACAAGTTGGCCTCTATGTTGAACCCACACGAAGGTGGCGGAGTAAGCCGTCTTGACAACAACGGGGTTCTCAGCAACAGCCCCTATTGAGGGGGTCTTTGATTGATTGAAACGCCATCTGATTGGTATTACAGAAGTCGTAACGAACTTCTCAAATCAATCATAGATGGTATCGACATTCCTAACGCTGTTGGAGACTTTCACTTTGCTAAGATGAATTTAGAAAATCACGGCATTCGTATTGATGCGACACCTATGGATGAAATCTGTGATTCGTTGCTCAAGCAAGCCAAGAAAAAGCGACACCGATTCGATAAGAAACAGAAGGGTGTGTTTAGTTTTGAACGAGGCGCAGAGATGCGGATTGGTAACCATCCGTGGCAAGGACGTATGAGAGAGCGCTCCTTGTTTGATTTGGCTTCTTCGTTCCCTCATGCTGAGTTCGCTCAAGGGCAACATTATCCTGAGTCGCATCCTCATCACAAAAACCACCATCCTCTACGTCAGAAGCACGCCATAACTGGTAGGTCAAAAATGACAGAAAAGTTACGACGCTTCTACTTACCATCTGAACCGGGTGGTAAGAGTTTGGCTGAACGATACAAAGAAGCCGAAAAAGGCAAAGAAAGTTATGAGCAAAAGCAAAACAACTTGTCGGTAATTGGTAAGACAAAGTTTGACAACGCAGTAGGTAAGGATGTTAAGCACTACAATCATCTTGGGCCTTTGAAAGACAACTATGCCTACGACCTTTATCTCCGAGACTTTGAACGATGGAAAGGAGAAAACCCAGCGGCCGTCAATGAAATGATGGACAAATACCCCATACCTGCTGAGCACGAGCACGCTCTACAATTGATGCACTTTGAAGACGCTGCTGACAGATGGGAAGGCGACCAGTATCACAGTGAGATGTATGACCCAAAGGAGGGTATGACAGAACAAGAGATTCAAGACTATCTTTACAGCGGCGCAAGTGAGGCTGACCTTGAAGCAAAACCGCTTAGAGAAGCGCTGGGATATGAGGGCTATCTCTACGGTTTGGAATTTTTATCTCCGCTTGAAAGACAGAAGGTTATCGACCACATTCACGAAAAAGGCACAGATGCTCACGATGTTCAAAACATCGACTTAGGTAATGGTATGAGCATCAGCGCTGGGCGTATTAAACGAAACCTTGCTCAGCGATTTACTGGTGAGTTTGACCACTACATGCGACCACAGCACATTCATGGTGCGAATGTTAGGAGACACTACGAAACAATTGATGACGTTCCAAACGGAGAACAGAGATTCCTTAATCAATCCTTGATACAGGCGATGCAAGATACGCCTTTTGATAGCGATAACGAGTCTTCAATATCTGTCTATGACAACCTTTTGAGTGAATACAATGAACTTCTTACTGAGCACAAGGATGCTCTTGATGTTGGTGCGTTTGAAAAACCGCCCGATGAAGATGAAGATTTCATCAACCAACTACCAGTTAGAGCGATGCGACAGGGTGCAAAAATTCACGAAGGTGCAAAGGCACATCCACTTCATCATGGTGAAGGTATTCTTCAGGAGTTGAAGGTGCTTGATGAAAAAGAGCAAAATTTTGTAGATGTAAAAACAATGCTGGCTCTTATGGGTTACAATGAAGACATGACTGAAATGGACTCACACCCTCTACTACTTGGATATGAAGGGCCACTTGTTTCTCAGACTAAAATCAAGCAAATCATAGACAGAGCGCAAGAGTTGGCTAAGGAGAACAAAGAACAGAAGCCAGTTCGTAATCACGATTGGTTTCATCATGGAGGCTCAAACGGTTACGACATCACTGATATTCCAGTAGATGAAAGAGAACATTACCTCACAGACGATATGGGTAACATCATTGGGCTTGGTGCTCACTTTGCTGATGAGTTTCATCATCAAGGTGGTATGGGTAGAAACGTCGTGCATTATTTGGAGATGATACATGACTCCTTACCAAAAGACGCTCAGGGTTTTTCAGTCATCGGTAAAGTTGAGGGTAATGAGTTTATTCCTAATGCAAAGACAATAGGGCTTTGGGGTCGATACGTTCCTTCTCTGTATTCAAAAATCATAAGAGAGCACATTGGAGGACATGGTATCGCTTCTCTATGGGATGCTTCAAATCACATTCATCGTAAACCAAGAAACAACAAGAACATGCCCTTTCGACAAGCATCTTCTTTGAACGGAGAATATGCGAATGCGATTCGTTACATGAGCGATAAAGAAAGAGAGATTTACTACAACGGTGCTGCTCTAAATACACTCAAAGATTCAGAAAATCACTTTAGTTCAAATCCAATCAACGCTATAGGTGGTATGGGTATGCAACTTACACAATCGCATACAAACTCAGTAAAATCTCATCGCAATGCAACAATGGGTGGTCGTCTTCATCCCCCACACGAGCCTATGAAGCAGCATCGTCGTCTTAGTCGAAGCAATCTACCTGCTGATGCGAGGCTGAGTCATAATGAAAATAGCAAAGAACTGTTTCGTATTCATCAAGGACATAAGAAAAAGAAAGATGACGTAAAGGGAATGCTAACTGAATCGCAACGAGATGCTGTTCAAGAATTGGATGATGAGTATGATGATATTAGCATCGCCATCGAAAGTATGGAACAGGGTAGCGATGAATACGCACAAGCCAATCTACGACTGCATGAAATAGAGGCTGAAATTGATGACATTCATGCACAGGCTCAACCTGATTTTCTTAATCAGTTTGAGCATTTAGCAAACCATTCAGAAGCAAAAGACGAAGCCGACCTAAATGCTATTTTGGCTATGGCTCAGAAAATAAAGCCTGAATATGAAAAGGCCGACCCCGATGCTTTCAACCCTGAGTTCCCTGACAAGTTCATAGCAAATACTTCTCGCTTATTCAAGGATGCTAACCTTGCTTTGTTGCGATTACCTCATGAGACGCATGGCTTAGAGACGCATGGTTATGGTGAAATCATGAGAGAGCAAAAAAGCGCCAGTGAATTGCTTTCTCAAGGCGAAGATGTTGTATCGCCTCACCACACTATAGCAAGCGTCTTGGGTGCTGCTGGTAAAGAGATTTTACCTACACACTCTCCTGAAAAGGTTCGCTCTCTTCTTAATTTACCAAACGATGATGCTCACAATCACATGATTACAAGATTGCTTGAAGGTATGGATGCACCTGTCAAAGTTCTACGACATGGTGATTTGTTAGGCTCAGGTGTTAGTTTCACTGGTGAAGAAACAAATGACATGTTTACCACCGACGACCATCACGAAGCGATTGAGTCTATTCTAAGAGAGCATATCCAAACTCGACCATCGGCTAAAGAAGACCCTACTGGTAGAATGAAGGCTGATAGAAAATTCGCTGGTGTTTTCCGAGATAAGTATGGAAAAAGTTTGACACAGTTAGAGACACTCTTCAGACCTAACCAACAAAATCAACTCAACTTACATGGTCTAAGTCGTGTTCAACTTACAGACCGTGAAAGAGACTACGGTAAGAAAATGAATGCTATTGGTAGTCTAAAAGGGCATATGAACCAACCAATCAACAACGCCAAAAGCAAGGTTCACGACCTCTTTGTATTCGACCCAACGAAAGCACAGACGATGGAAAAGGTAGTAGCACCTCCTACAAAAATCCAAGAAGCAAACTTTGGTATGTTCCCAATTCACCCTGCTGTGGGTGGTCGAGGCGTTAGTGTCCAAGATATGTTTGTGTCAGGCACAATGGACAGCGGTTACGCACAATTGCATCCATCTGTTGGTGCTGAGTTCCCCGGTAACAAAACCATCATGGTAGGCACAAACACAGAGCCTGAGTATTTGCACAGCATTCCTGAAGAGTTGATGACCGCTGTTCATGGTCAAGACGCAGTTCAACAAGTATTGTCATCAGGCTATCAAGTTCCTGTTGCTACTACCAACATGAATCGTCCTGACATCACTGGTCTACCTCCAAACATTGACGCTATGAATATCTCGACAAGCGACCCATCTGAAACACTGATGGTGTTGATGAACCCTGATGCTTTGTTGAAAGAAGACAAGGCTCGCCCTCCTCCTATTCTACCAATGCATCGTATCTTCAGTCTCAAAGATTTTGAAGCACTGCGAGGGTTTAGCGGTGATTGGGTTGTCTCAGCATTCTACGATGGTGAGCGTATGATAATCATGCGAAAGGGGAATCGCTTTACTGCTTACGACGGCGATAATAACGCAGTGCCGATAAGTGAAGAAAACAAAGCGAGTCTCAAGAAACTGACCGAGAAGAACTACATTATCGACGCAGTGCAAATGAAAGACAACATCCACATCATTGACCTGCTTGACTACGATGACACAAATGTGTCAGATATGACAGTAAGAGAGCGACTCAAAATTCTAAGGGGTCAGTTCGACAGTCACGATAACGTCTTAGTTCCCGGCCCTTATGATACTCGCATCACAGAAGATGGTGGACTTCAGGCTACAGTAGAGAGTTTACAAGAAGAGCACAAGCAACTACTGCTCCGTGATGGCAATTCAACTTACATGCGAGGAGAGCGTAGACATCCAAAGTGGTTCTTGCTTCGTAAGAACAAGAATGTCAGTTTCATTATCTTGGATGCACGAGGTAAAGGGCCATACACCTATCGTTTAGGAGCAGGGCCACTCGACTCAGAAGGCTTTGGTAATCGAGGTGTTGATTATGATGGTAAGCAGTATCTCGATGTTGGGACTATCAAAAGCCCCAAGCCATTCAAAGAAGGTGACACGGTTTCCATATCTGTATCGGGTGTTAAAAAGCGGAATCGAAACGGGAAAACAATCTACGATGTAACCTCTTCAAAGATAGTAGGAGAGGCTGATGCCGAGAGTCCAGCAAGTCTTGAGACGCTATCTCTACTGGCAAAATCTCACCCAGTTATCCCAGTTCCATACGATATTACTCTCAAAGATGACAGAATATCCATTGTTTTTGATGGCTTAGACGAGGTTGTTTACAAGGCAGAATCCAGTCATACTGGAAATTGGGCGCACTCGCCACACTCTGTTATGGGTGAGTTGAGCCAGTCTGACTACACGCTTCAACTGGCCGAAAGCGTTAGACCGCTATGGAATCAGGCTGTGTCGTTGATGCTCAAAGGAGTCGATAAGAAAGACGATACTGTAGTCGAAGAGATTATTCCTGACAAGACCTATCATTCCATGCATTCTGAAAAAGACAGAAGGCACAGCGAAAAACAATCGGCTGGTATCATTGATGCCGATGATGAAATGAACATCATGAAGCCCAGTATGAAAACAATGCTCAAGACAATTACTCGTATCGCTGACTTGACAGAACGAATTGACAACCTACAGAAAGAAAAGATGTCAGGTCGAGTAGCGGCTCAAGGATTGGGTATCGACGTAGGTGATGCAGTTGAATCACCACGAGGCCCAACCAGCCTGACCAGTGAAGAAAGTGTTCCCGACTGGGACATGATTGAGCGCCCGACAGAAGATTCGGAAGAAGAATACGAGCATGTGCGTAACAAACGCTTAGAGCGAAAAAAACGCAAGCAGCACAGCGATTTGGACGATGAGGATGAAGAAGAGTGATGCCGCTTTATTTATGTAGGTGAACAAACACAGGAGTGGATAGTGTGTTGCGAAGTCAGCGGAGAAATGGTATCGAACTCCTCAAGGGGGTCAATGACCTCATTGTGGCAGGGTATGCCTCTGTTGAACTCGTAGACAAGCAAGGAGATTTAATTACAAGGGCAGCATTGAAAGACGCTTTCAAAAAATTCATGTCAGACCCAAAGTATCGAAACGTCCAATTAGCACATTCAAATATACAAGTAGGAGAAGTAATTTCAAATTATACAGATAATCAAGGGAGGTTGTGGAAAAGCGAAGTAGACGATGCTGGAATGTTTGTTGTGGTAAAATTAAGAAACGACATCGAGAAGGCACGAGAAGTAGCAAGTGAAATCCGAAAAGGAAACCTAACAGGATTCAGTATCGGAGGACAAGCATTCAAGCGAGTAAACAAAAGCGACAAATCCCACGGCTCATATCAAGAAATATCAAAACTGGAACTACACGAAATCACAATATGCGAAAAAGGAATTAACCCCGAAGCCACATTCAACATACTAAAGGAAGACAAAAACAAGGTGAACAAAATGACCGACGATGTAATGGAACAAATGAACGATGTATTGACCCGACTTGAGGGACGACTGGACTCTATGGAGAAAGGAGAACTACCTCAAGCCTTGAAAGACGCTCAGAAGAAAAAGAAAGAAGAATCTGAGGACAAAGACGACAAGGAAAAGGGTAACTACATGGAAGACAAAGAAGACGACAAGAAGGATGAGAAGAAAGACGACAAGATGAAGTCTGAGTTCTCTGACGTTATTACTTCTGAATATCTCGACTGGATGGAAAACACTCTCAAATCCGCAGGTGTTGATACAATCGCTGCTCGTGCTCACTTCGACACAGTAGCAAAAGCAAACCTCGGTTCTACCCCTGAAGCAATTGGCGATGGTGCTGATTACTTTGCTGGACAAGTCAAGGGTCGTGCTCAAGAAGGAGGCAACCCATCTACCAACGCTATCCAGCGTGCTGGACTAAGCGGTGGTGGAAGCATCGAAAAGTCTGACTTCATTACTGGTCATGACATCGACGCTCACCGAATCGAAGAGGCATACGGAGTCTTCAAGGCTGCAAAGCAAGAAGAAGAGTTCCGCAAGTCCCTTGAACAAAACTTTGAAGGCCGATACGCTCAAGAATCCGCTGCTGAACTCGCAAAGGCTCAAGCAGCAGAGTTCGACGCTCGTGGCCCTCTCGATGAAGTCATGAAGGCTCTCGGAGCACTTAATGAGCGAATCGACAACCTTTCCAGTGGCGCTGGCGAAACAATCGCTAAGTCAGCCACCCCAGCCATTGAAGTGCCAAGCACACAAGACTTGGCAAACATGAGTTGGGACGAAGTTCACCAACTTGCTGGAGGACTATACCGCAGTGAGTGAGGACTCATACAATAACAACAAAAAAAGGAGATGAACAATATGGCACGAAACTATGTAAGGACAGTAACAGATATGGAGCGATACTACTACGGAGCAGGTAACTCAATGGGTTACACATACACTGGTAGCGAACTTCTCAAAGCCGACTCACCAATGCTAAGCACCACCGCTGGAACATACCAAGCAATCTATGGTCGCAAGGTTTGGTCACAACTCAACCAAGAGTTCAACGCATTCTCGATTCTACCAAAGAAGCCGTGGGAGCGAAGTGGATGGCGAGTCATCACTGACAAGCCAAACTCAGGCACAGTTCACGGCGGTATCGCTGAGAACGGCACACTACCTGAGACTGTTAAGCCAGTCTTCCAGCACGTTGCTGCAAAGCCAAAGACCATCGCTCACTCATTCGATGTAAGCGAAGTCGCTGTCTTCCTTGCTGACAAGGATGACGGTCTTGGTGACATGCGCTCAGTTCTCAAGGAAGAGATGGGTAAGCACCACGCTGAGATGGTAAACAAGATGCTCTTGACTGACTGTTCTACAACAGCAGGTAACAACTTTGAGTCTCTTGACCGTATCACCGCTGCTGAAGCCGCTGACGGTTCAGGTTCAGCAACGACCTTGAAAACCACATCAGGTAACAACCACGCTGACGACGGTGACCTTGACATCTACAGTATTGACCGACGAACCAACACTTGGTCAAGTGCTGAAGTAAACTGCGCTGCTGATACCACTGCTGGTAACAAGCGTGTTCTTTCACTCGACCACCTCGACACCACATTCCAACAAGTTTGGGAACGTGGTGGTAACCCGAAGGTCATCCTAACTGGATATGACACTTTGATGCGTCTACAACAACTCCTCCAAGCGCAACAGCGTTTCATGGAAGAGAAGCGTGTCACCCCTACCTACAACGGTGTAAAGGGTGTTCCGGGTATCGAAGCAGGTTTCATTGTCGCAACCTACAACGGTGTCCCAATCATTCCTTCTAAGGACGTTGTAAAGACAGACGGACTAAGCCGTATGTATCTCTTGGACACTGACTACATGTATTTCAGCACAGCAATCCCTACTCAATACTTTGAGTCAGGTATCGAAACTGGTGACCCATTCGCAATCAACCGCCTCGGTCAAGAAGGACTTTACCGAACAATGGGTGAGATTTGGACAACTTTCTTTGGAGCACAAGCAAGCATTCGTGACTTGAAGTGAGGACACAAAACACAAAAATATGGAGATGATGAAAAATGGCAGAACAATTGACAGCAACAGCAGCAGGTGGCTCACTAACAGCAGCAGTTACAGGGGCATGGGAACTACGAGCAGGGTCGCACGACACGACTGATTACTTGGCTCGTGGTGGAACTTATCCCGGTAACATTGACTCATTCAATGCGCTACAGACTGACGCAACAAACGGTTACACACCAGCACCAAAGATGGCAATTATCACTTGTGCAAATATCGCTGATTCCAACACAGTGGAACTTGGTGGAGGCATTAGTGCAATCACAGGTGCATTTCTTACAACCTTCACAGCAAACAACGGTCAAACCGCTGGACTTTCCTTTAGCGGTAAGACCGTTACCTTTGAAGCAACAGGCGCAGTGACCAGTGGACAATTACTCGTGTTTTACTCTTGAGGTGAGGTAACTTGCCTACGGTAACCTACATGGGTCGTTCTTGGTCTGTAAGGAACATTGACGGCAACTATCCTGATTTCAAAAAGGGCGTTCCCCTTGAAGTCACGACAGCATGGCTTGACAAGTGGGGTCATCGTCTTAGCGATGATTTCATTATCAAAGGCTATGAATCAGTTGATGAAGGAAACGACGACATCCCTGATGCTGGTTGGAAGCGTGGCGACATCGTAGAATGGCTCGCTAAGTATGACATCAAGCCAAAGGGCTATGCAACAAAAACTACTCTACTTGAACTCGTTGAGACTGTTATGAGTCCTGACGGCGTTCAAGAGACAGAGGCACTGATTGAAGAGAGTGCTGAAGAAGAAACAACAGGAGATGAATAAATATGGCAGTAACTATTGACCCACGACCAACCTACTTTGGTGACCGAATGATTGTAACAGGTAGCACCGATGGTGCTGAAGCGATTGACTTGAGTAGCCTTTTAGCATCTATTGACGGTGCGATGGTGAACAATATCGGTAGTGCGGCTCCAGCCCCAACATCGGGAATCAACGGGGCTACACTCAATGTTGGTGCGGCTTGCACTTTTGTTGCTATGGGTCGTCGCTCTTGAGGTGACGGCAAATGGCAAAGTCAGTATCAATTCTTGGGCCTTTTCCACCAAAGGATTTTCAAGACGATACAGAAAGAACTGCTATAGCGACTGCAATTAGCACTGCTATCGGTTCTAACACTTGTGTATCGTGTGACCCCCATCTTGTTCTTGGTAACATTTACATATTTGTCACTACCAGTTGAGCGTGAGGAGTATGTATGTCGTTGAAGGAACAAGAGATTGACCTTTCTGACATCGAGCGTTTACAGAAACAAGGCATTCGTTCTGACGCTCAGACACTTCTTGGTAAGGTCATTGACGAAGAGAACCCACTGAGGGGCATTACTTCGCAACAACGTAAGCGTAACCTTGAGGCCAGCGACGTTCTCAACATTGGCTCAGGCACTCGATGCCAACACTGTGGTATGCTTCACTTCCTATGGCGAGAAACATGCGGTGCTTGTAACAAGCCTATGGAATACAATCTTGCTTCTATTGATGAGGAGGCAAGAGCATGACCCGTTGTAAACTCCTTGATGAATGGTTTGATGCTAAGTCGAAAGAAGTCGATGAGGCTGAAGAGAAAACCAAGAAGTGCTTTGTAACGGGGGATAAAAAATGCCAATAGTGTTTAATCCCGGTGAGGCTGAAACACGACCACTTGACCCTTCGGCTATTGTCTATACTACTGCACAGAAGGTCGCTGATTTTCTCTCAATAGGCCCACAGGAAGCCGTTTTAGTCAGTGCTGACAGCACTACTACTGCCGTTTTTGTTACTGGCGCTGATTACAGAACCATTGGCTTTGAGGCTGGTGATACCATTCTTATCTACTCAGATGCTGACCCACTTGGTATTGAGAGAGTCATTACAACAATAGGCACAAGCGCAAGTGGTGTTCAACTCAACTTCTCTGACACAATCACTGCCTCTGATTATCAAGCGGCTGACAACACCTATGTTCAAAACACAGCATCGTTTACCAACGGTAAAACTCGTGGTATGAAGAAGTCAGTCGTAGAGGCTCGTATCAAAGAAGCACAGGACAAGATTGACAACCTCACACACAACGCTTGGCGACCCTATCTTGTAAGTGCTGAATACATCAACTTCGACACATACAAGCCATACCGACGACGATACTACACAGATTATGTTGGAACTGCACCACTTTTGTTTAGAAACGTCCAACAAATCCTTCGTCTTGAACTGTGGCAGGGTGACGACTATCGAGAGATATGCAGTGCTGAGGCTCGTATTCATATCCCTGATGACGTAAGAGCGCTATCAGGTGCTATTGTAGTATCATCAGGTAACGGCTCTGCCGCTGAACTGGAGATTGGAACGGGTAACACTCAATGGCGTGCTGACTTTGACCCTGCTACCAGCGCACAAAACCTTGCTGACCTCATCAACAAAGAAGACAGAGTAAGCAAAGCAGCGGTTGCGTTTGCACCACCATATCAACTGGAGGGTTCTTCAAGCAACATCAATGTCGATAACGAGTTCCTTGCTACAGCAAACGCTGATTATGGGACTGGCATTGTCAAAGTCACCAGTATGCGTGCTGGTAAAGGTGGTGAGACGTGCTCTATTGTTACCACTGATAGCAACATCCAACTCAAGCAAACCACCAATCACACAGCAACCATTACGAGCGTTGTATCTACTACCGTCAATGTAGACGACACAAGTTCCTTTGCTCATGCTGGCGTTTGCGTAAAAGGCGACACTGTTTTCCGCTACAGCGCAAAGACTGCTACATCTTTTACCAACTGCGTTGTTGTCAGAGGAAGCGCTCTTTCAGACCTTAATGGTCAGATTAGTCAAGACACCTTTACCATCGACTTGCAAGGTGGCTCAAGTCAAGGTGATAACGCCCGTCTAAGAGACTGGTGGGCTGACTATGAGATGGGTATTATCTACTTCAACAACTCCTATCCTTTCTTTGAATGGAATGCTATCAAGTGTTCTTACATCTATGGTGAGCGATACTTGGAGAAAGCCATTGAAGAGGCTGCTACAAAAATGGTAGCCATTGACGTTCTGATGTCAGATGACCGAAGTGTCTTGATTCCTGAAGGCACTCAGAACGTCGATTTGACTGCAAAGATTCAGTTGCTACGGGCTGAAGTAGACAGTATCTTGGCACGTTATGTTGAAATTGTTGTGTTTGAGTGATAACATGTCGAGGGAGCAAAAAGAGTTTTTGGATTTGCTAACAGAAGAGATGTCCACTGCAAAGTATCAGAAAGAGTTGCGTGCTCTCATCACGCAACGACCTCAAGCATACAGAGAAAAGGTAGAGGCTCAAGAATTAGGCATGAGCAGTATCAGAAAAACCGATGAAGGCTACAAGAAAGGTAGCCAGCCAGCGCCTCAAAACGAGGTCGATGCTGCTTTAGAAAGGGCTGACAAGCGTATGCTTCGTGAGTCACCGATGTTGATTGAGCAAAAGTTGGTATTCAAAGGCGGTATGCTACTTCCTGACAAAGCAGCCTACATGAAGGTAAAGGCGGAGTGATAACATGGTTGCTACGTTTACTGAATCCCTTGATATGGTCATCAATACGTTGAATGACTGGAATCGTGCTAACACTGGTAACATCAAGCCAATCATAGCCGATATTGCTACGCTTGGTGCTGAGCGTGGTAAGAGAATTGATTTGTCACGTCACGATTACGTTCTGTGCTACGAAACGGCGCACAACGAAGAAGCACCTGAACTGCTCTATGATTTTGTCACCACTCGTCTCAACATCACTGTTGATGCTCGCACAGCGAAAGGACGTAAGCATCTACAATTGATGGAAAACGAGATACGAAGATTGATTCACGCAGTAAGAAAAGGGGACGGTGTAAACTTTGACCGCATGGTTTACAAGACCCGAACCGACTTATCTGATAGGTCGAAGGTTTTATTCCGA
>CEPG01004156.1_pt1 | contig 41211 bp, 41 predicted proteins | sample 530551 | NCBI WGS metagenome assembly CEPG01 (sample SAMEA2620384, study PRJEB7988) | marine metagenome | biome: marine biome (ENVO:00000447); feature: surface water layer (ENVO:00002042); material: "saline water (ENVO:00002010), including plankton (ENVO:xxxxxxxx)" | depth 5 m | reverse complement strand
AACGTGGACACAGACTTAACTGATCTTGTCTATGATTGCCATGATGAGGAGCTTCCCAACGATTGGCGCTATGGCGTAATTGTCTCGCTGCTGATCGCCATCAGGGATGCAGACTGCACCATTGACAGCGATGCCCTCTCCGACATTGTCGATAGGCAGGTCGAGGTTTACAACGCGGACCTGGCCAAATGGCTCGCGGACAACCCAAGCCGCTCGGCTTACATTGACGCAGCCCGTGACGACTTTGGGGGCCTGTCTGATGACATCTTTGAGCAGATCAAATCTGGTCAGTATGTCTGCATTATGGACATAGCCCACAAGCTCGCTGCCTTTCTTGAGCTTGACGTTTAAGCAACCACCATCACCACCACCACCCAATGGACAGAATCACCAACAAGCATTTAAACGGATCCTGCGAGACGCTCAACACTGTGTTGGGCCTTCCCCAGGAATATGGCGAGCACGGCCATATCTGGACACAGGCGACCAACGGTTACATCAACGTCATGCAATGCGAAGGCAGGGGTGCTCGCACTCTTTCCTGTGGCAATAGCAAGCGCGAGGCGTGGGAGTGGCTATGCGCAGCCATTGCCGGAGCCGAAATGATGAAAGAAAGCCTGAAAACTTCAGCCTGATCACAACTGCTATCAACTGCTAACTAATGATGACTGCGATTTTTCACATTTCCCGCTTTGATGACGACGGCGAATGGGTAATGCTCGAAGGTTTTGTCGGACCTGCTGACAAGGCCTATCGGGAAGCAGACGCCAGGCTTGATTACTGGTGGAACAAATATCCAAACGCATTAATCGACATCCTGCGCAAGGCCTGATCACCACCACCACGAACACACACCACTAAGACCATGTATTTCGATCGTTTCGACATTTGTCTTGCTCATTGGGCGTTTGCTGGGAGCTGGCACGGGGGACAGGGCTGTGAGCTTTACGCAAAGCTTGGACAGCTCGAGCGAATGGGTTTCAGGCCTGGGGCGTATCAATCGGAAGAACCGCGTCATCTGGGCAATAACGCCAGGGAGATTTATCGGCAGTTGGTTGTGAACCACTGCGGGATTAAATCAACCGCACATACCGCCTGAATGGTTGTTGCCGGGGTTCGATTCCCTGGCCAGGCATGGCCCTTATGGGCAACACACATCACAACCACACGGAACCATCACCACCACCTGAAACCATAATTGACTCAACAGCAGGGACACAAGGCGCTCACTGCGCTCGCTTAGCGTGATGCTGCCGGATCAAATCCGGTTCCCTGCTCTTGACCCTTGCGGTCAACAATCCACAGACCCACCACTCATGACAAAGATGCACACCAGCACGGGCGAGCCCGCAACCTGGCCAATCCTCCACACATTCTTTCAGGAGGCTTGCAGCGAACAACACATCATCGCAGCCGAGACCGCCGCCATGGCACGGCACAAACTCGAATCTACAGATGTCTACTGGAGGGGTGCCTTGACGTACGTCCAAAGCAAGGACGCAAACGATCGTTTTGTTTTTGACAATTAATGAAGTACGTCCGCCCCAACCTGTCACCAGAGCAGCGCGATTCCCTTGTGCTGCTCCTGGAGGACCAACTAAAAAGCCTCAGCTTCGACGATCCAAAGTTTGAACCAGCTTTCAAGCTGCGCACCAGACTCAAAGACGCAAAAACCATCACCACTTGATCGTGACCACACCACACAAAAGCCAGTTCTTCCGTGCTCAGCGTCTGCTGAACTACGGGCAATGGTTGGACGACAACGACCAGACCATCCGCGCACTGATCGAGTTACTCGGGGACGTGTGCATGGAATGGTGCGATGACGACGACGACGACTGTCCGTACATGTACAAGCTCTTAAAGATCTCAGGAGCTATGAACGAGTGGGAATCGAACTTGATAGCGTCAAGGCAACCCATGGACCTAGACAAGTTCGACGGCAAGGTCGTCCTTCACAACCGCTACGCCTGCACAGAGCACCGCACCACGCTGATCGGGCAACATGTTGAAGTTGAAGAAAAGGAGAAGAAAAAGTGACTTTGCTTTTTCCGCTACTGTTTTTGTCCGCTGCAGCATGTACTGTCAGCCCATGGCTGGCGCTCTTCTTCCTTTGTCTAGGCCTGTCTCTTCTATTTCTTCAGAACCATGGCAAAAGCTGATCCCTGCTGGGTCATTCAGACCCGTAAAGATGCGACGCAGAAATGGACCGACAAGGTCTACGTAACAACAGAGGATGAAGCTTGGCACGTCCTGACGTTGATCGAAACGCGGACGTGGTATCAAGTCAGATGGCGCAAGACCACGGAGCAAACCCTAAGGCGTCGTCAAGTCAACCTCCCGGAGTTCTGCAAATCTCGCTAACATAGACCGGGAGAAATCCCAACCTATGCAAACTTAACTCCGCTTCATGCGTTACTCGCGGACGTGACCGCCAGAGCAGTGTCAGCGCGTGAGCGGCTGCATCACGAACACACACTTCAGGGCCCTTCGGGGCTCTTTTTTTGTGTCAAGTTAGAGTTTACAAAACTAAATGTCATTTACGCTACACAATTGAAATCTGAAGTGATTATTAAGTGGAGACAACTTCACGGTGAAAACCGCTATATTATTGCCCGTGGACGAGGTTCACCCTTGTTCATGAAGTAACTCGACAACCAAATATTCAGACTCATCACATGGACGAGCCCAAACCAACAAAAGACGATGACTGGTACATCCGCAATGCCATCTATTGCTGGTTGTACTACTTCAAACAACATCCTTGGAGGGAAAAGTATGAAGAATTAGCTAAACGTGAAAGTTATGTACAACAAAAACAGCCAACCACTCGACGAAAGCGGAAGCCTTCGACAGTACGCAGTAAGACTTAGCAGCGGGACTCAATACATTCTCGCTGCCAATGATGAAGACGCCGCATGGTGTGCTTTGGAATTGTCCAATAAGCTTGGTCTTAGACTTTACGACGTACAACTAATGAGTGGTAAAAAAGGGTACTTCCCAAATAAATGGAAGAAGTTAAAGGACATTCCAGCCAGTGAGTTTGAGTCCATTTCTTATGAAGACATAATGGAATGGAAAGTAGCAGGGTGGGAACTAAACCACGATGTGGCTTGTGTGATTAGAGCAACTGACATCGAATCTCACAAAGTTAAAGAGTTTGTCTACAAACGAACTTCTGCTGCTGAGAATCGAATCAGGGAACTACTAAAAGCCAAAACACACGAACTTGTTATTTGCTCAGATGAAGCTGTCTACTATGTCCACCCGGAAATGCTGGATGAAGACGAAGATGACGATGAGTGAATACGAAAGCCTTTGTATGGAGATTAACAATCACCCACACAGGGACGAACTTATTCAACTCATGTCAGAACAGATTGATGACATGCATCAAGTTAAATACTTAGACGAATCCATTGCCGACACCTTCTGAAATTGCTGAACAAATCGAACTTGAACGGGAACAAATCCGTTTAGGTCAACAGCAATTAAGAGAAAACACCTACAAACTTGAAGACAAAGACTATGCAAGTGCTTCTGTATACGGAGTTGCTTCTATTGAGCAGCTTATGCCTGCTGTTGTGGGACGTGTTCAGCAAACTACCAACCGGATAAAGGAAGGTAAGATCGGTTACGCGTTTAAAGAGATCAACCAGTTTCTTGAACATGTAACCGCTGAAGATGTCTCAGCTATTGCCTGCAAAGTTACCTTCGACAAGGTATTCAGCACCAAGCCTAAGTCAAACTTAGTTCAGAACGTCACTGATGCAATCGGTCAGGCAGTCGAAAACGAATGCATGATGCGGTACTACGAAAGTAGTGTTCCCGGTTTATTCAACACGTTAACTAAAAACTATTGGCACAAGTCCATCGGCACCCATCAAAAGGTTGTCGTCATTCGCACTCTAATGAACCGCATGGACGTGGAACATTGGAAGGCGTGGGGCATTGCCAATCGAATCAAGCTTGGTAGCTGGTTACTGGATTGTATCTGCGAAGCAAGTCAATGGTTTATCCGTGATGTACGTAGGGAGGGACGTAAAACACATAACTATGTGGTCCCTTCTCCCGAATTCATGGAGGTGAAGGATGCGGTCATGGCAACGGCTGAGCTATTCAGCCCTATTGCCTGGCCCATGCTCATTGAACCCAATGACTGGACACCAGAACGGCAGGGTGGTTACCTGCTAAACGAGATCATGAAGGGTCACGACATGGTACGTCGGGGCGATAGCACCCTTATACAGGGAAGCAACTGCTATGACTTCCTGAACAAGATTCAGAAGGTCGCCCACTGCTTGAACCCATTCATTGTAGATGTCGCAGAGACGCTACAAGAACGGCGGATAAGCGTTGGGAAGTTCATCCCTATTGTCGAAGTTCCACTGCCTCCTAAGCCCGTAGACATCGCTGAAAATGCGGAGTCACGTAAGCAATATCGAAGGGACGCAGCAGAGGTTTGCAACCTCAATGCCCAAGCATTTCAGAAGTCATGTCGAACCCGCATGACCATGAACGCTGTCAAGATCTTTAAAAAACACAAGAAGTTCTTCATTCCGTGGTCATTTGACTACAGATCGAGGGTCTATCCAATACCTGCTTTCTTGACACCCCAAGACACAGACTTTGGTAAGAGTCTTCTTAGGTTCTATAAAGAATCATTCGTCACTCCTGAAGCTGAAGAATGGTTGGCATTCCAAGTTGCGACCACTTACGGGCTAGACAAGTCAACCATGCAAGAGCGTTTGGAGTGGGTGACTAACAACATCACACTCATCAAACGTATTGCAGAAGATCCCATCGGTAACCTATCCGAATGGGAAGCAGCTGACGAACCCTGGCAGTTTCTTGCTGCCTGTGAAGAGTACAACGCTTGCGTTATCTCTTGCACTCGTCAACACACAGGCTTACCTGTTGCAACTGATGCTACATGCAGTGGTCTGCAAATCCTTGCAGGTCTTGCAAAAGATGCATCAACAGCAAAACTGGTCAATGTCTTACCAAGTGACAAACCACAGGATGCCTACAAAGTTATTGCTGAGCAAGCCAAACCAAACGTTCCTGACTGTATTAAACAGCACATGGATCGTAAGGTTACAAAAAGATCAGTGATGACTATACCGTATAACTCAAGACCTTTTAGTAATAGAGCTTACATTCGTGAAGCTTTAAAAGACAAAGGGGTTGAGGTTGAAAAAGATGACTTGAACGTAACAGTTAAAGCTGTACGTAATGCCATGGATGTCGTCGTCCCTGGTCCAATGAAAGTCATGAGATGGATTGAAAAAGAAGTAGCTGCCGCCATTGATCGTGGTGCTGAAAAACTTGTTTGGTCAACACCATCAGGTTTTATTGTCAGCCAGCGTCTTATGAAGAAACAAACCCAAGAAGTCAAATTGATTCTTTTGGGTCGATGTAAAATCAATGTCGCTACAGAAGATAGTGACAAGGTAGATAAATTACATCATAAAAACGCAACTGCTCCAAACTTAATTCATTCTCTCGATGCCTCACTACTGTGCTTATCTGCATTACGCTTCAACGCTCCGATTTCCCTCATACACGACTCGGTACTTTGTCGTGCTACTGACATGTCTGTTTTATCAACCATTGTTCGTGAAACATACATGCATTTATTTGCGGAGCAAGAGTACCTAAAAACTTTTGCCATGCAGATTGGCGCAGAAACAGATCCACCAATCATTGGTGACCTTGAACCGTCACGCGTGATTGACTCCACCTACTTTTTTTGTTAATGGCCCGCACGATTCACAAAACCGAACCAGTTCAACTGGAAGGTTACCAAGCCATCCTGAAGCCCAGTGAATACGGGTACAGCATGGGCATCCTTTGCTCTGACGCAAGCCTGATTGAAAAGCTTGAAAAAGAGCGAGTCGATGAACTTAAATACCAAGAGTCTCAAATGAAAAACCCACGGCGCAAGGTGGTCAACCCCGAGCCCTGGGAAGAAGTTGCAGATGGTAAGTATCTGCTCAAGTTCCGTTGGGATGTCAAAAACAAGCCTGGTGTCGTCGATACTGAAGGCACTGCTGTCACTGATCCTGACATCCCGCTGTGGTCTGGAAGCACCGTTCGTGTTGCTTTCCAACATGGTGGCTACACTCTGCCCAATGGCACCACCACTGGCACCAAGCTTTACATCAAAGGGATTCAAATTATTTCACTTAACGGCGGTGCTGGCGTTGATGTCGGTGACTTGAGCGAGGATGATGTGGCTGAAATCTTTGGCACGACCAAGGGTTACAAGGCGACTCAACCCAACGTCATTGCTGATGAACCCGAAACTGAAGCTGCTTCTGATTTCTGATGGCTTTTCGCTCCAAATTGGAGGAAAAGGTAGCTGATCTGCTGGTCAACCTTGATGTCAAGTACGAGTACGAAAGCGTCAAGGTTGATTACACCATTTCCCATAAGTACTGCCCAGATTTTATACTGCCAAACGGTGTGCATCTGGAATGTAAAGGGTATTGGGATGCAGCAGACCGTCGCAAGATCAAAGCGGTCAAGGAACAAAACCCTGACCTAGATCTGCGCATGGTATTTCAGTCTCCTTTCAACACAATCTCCAAAAAATCTAAGACCACCTACGCAAAGTTCTGCGAACGCCTTGGAATCCCATGGACTTCTTACGCCAACATTCCACTCAAATGGTTAATGGAGAATCCGAATTCGTAAGGCATCTTGAATGTCAGGAATGTGGTTCGTCTGATGCAAATAGTTTGTATTCAGACGGACATACACATTGCTTTCGTTGTGGGCACCATACTTCACCGTTAGGCATAGAGGTCTTTCAAAATCACAAAATGTCCACCGACGTAAAACTGACAGGTTCTGCTGTCCGATTATCATCCCGTAAAATCAGTGAAAAAACAGCAGAGTTCTTCAAAACCTACAAAGAAGGAACCATTCTTCGTCACTATTATTATGACGTGGATGGAATACTTACTGGGGCTAAAGTCCGAACCGTAGGTAAGGAGTTCAGGACCGAAGGTGAAGTCAAATCACTCTTTGGTATGCAAAACTTTCGTCACAAAACGACAAAGAAAGCGCAGAAACTCGTCATTACTGAAGGCGAAATGGATGCAATGTCAGTCTGGGAAGCACAACCCAACTGGGACGTTGTCAGTATCAGCAATGGTGCTGCCGCGGCCAAAAAATGTATCCAAAATAACTACGAATGGATCAATTACTACGACAAAATTGTTCTGTTCTTTGATAACGACAAAGCAGGCAGAGAGGCTGCAAAAACAGCTGCAGGTGTATTGCCACCTGGAAAGGTTTTCATCGGCTTTCTAGAGCGTTATAAGGACGCCTCAGAAGCTTTACAAGCTGACGATACGGAAGCTATCCGCGCAGTTTGTAACTACGATCATGAATTGTACAAACCTGATGGTATTGTCGATGCAAAAACTCTGCTTGAAGTTGTAACCACACCATCACCAGCAGCTGACCATGACTACCCGTTTCAAGGATTACAAACAAAGCTTCACGGGATCAGGTATGGAGAACTTGTTACTATCACTGCAGGATCTGGCATCGGTAAATCAAGCTTCTGTCGTGAACTTGCAACTGACCTTTGTTGTAAAGGAGAACGGGTCGGTTACTTGGCATTGGAAGAATCCAACCGTCGTACAGCCTTAGGTTTGATGTCAGTTCACGCTGGCAAATCTCTGCACATTGGTGAACACAAGCATAAAGATCTTGTAGACATCTTTGAAGACAGTATTGCGAAGTGGGACCTGCATTTATTTGAAGGTTTCGGTTCTTATGACCCCGATACGATTTACGAAAGGATTGAGTATTTGGCAAGCGGTCTTGAAACCCGTGTTGTTTTCCTTGATCACTTGTCTATTTTGCTCAGTGGTCTTGACGGCGACGAACGTAAAATGATTGACACCACAATGACGCGCCTTCGTTCACTAGTTGAACGTACAGGTATTTCATTGTTTCTTGTTAGTCACTTACGACGTACTACACAAGATAAAAACCATGAAGAAGGAGCAAGAGTTACTCTCGGACAATTGCGCGGATCTGCTGCAATTGCTCAACTTAGCGACGCAGTCATCGGACTGGAACGCAATCAACAATCCGACAAAAATGGAAGTGATACGACAGTTAGAGTCCTTAAAAATCGCTATTCTGGCGAAGTTGGCGTAGCTTGCACACTTTCATATGATTTAGCCACCTGTAAATTTAATGAAACTGAATCCGAACAAGAATTTAACCCCAACACAGACTTCTGAACTAAAGCGTCCTAACCCTCCAACGCCTCAGGCAGTTGAAAAAGCGCAATTTAAAGACAAGACCTACCGCTGGAATGGTCGCTAAGTTAATCCTGATTGATGGATTTATCTTAATAACCAACATGTTCATCTGCGCTGGCGTTATTCGCCATTGGAACGATGTTAATTTTTGACCTAGAATCAAACGGTTTACTCGATGATGTTAGCGAAATCCACTGTCTGGCTATCTATGACAGCGACACTGACCAAACACTTGTCTACAACGATCAAGGCAATGCTGAACCAATTACGCGTGGGGTGCAACGTCTGGAAGACGCAGACATCATCGCGGGTCATAACGTCATTGGGTATGACTTACCTTGTCTCCAAAAAATTTACCCGTGGTTCTCACCAACCTCCCTGGTTGTAGACACTTTGCTTTTGTCTCGGCTCTATCACAACAACATGATAGACATCGACAAAAAGAATGAGTGGAAAAACATGCCGCTGCAACTTTACGGTCGGCATAGTTTAGAAAGCTACGGCTACAGACTTGGTGAATACAAAGGTTCTTTCGGTAAAGATACCGATTGGAAAGAATGGAGTCAAGAAATGCAAGATTATTGTATTCAAGACGTTCTTGTAACAGTCAAACTATGCGACCATTTCCACCCCTACCTTCTTGGGTTGCGTTAGAGCACCAAGTTCACACAATTCTCACACAACAGCAACAACATGGATGGTATTTTGATGAACGCTCTGCATGGAAACTTGCATCGTCTCTCCGATCAGAGCTTGAAGAAACTCATCAATTATTACGCAACCAGCACCCTTACGTTGCAGGACCGGAATTTACTCCTAAAAGAAATAACGGACCAGCTGGATATGTAGAAGGTGCTACCTTCACACGGTTAAAAGAACTCAATCCAACATCGAGGGATCATATCTCATGGATACTCCAGACAAAATACAAGTGGAAACCAAAACAGTTCTCACCGACAGGCAAACCGATCATAGACGAGGTAGTCCTAAAGGATATTGGGACGGAGATTTCTATGTTATTTCTAAAGTGTCTCGATATTACGAAGAAATTGGGGATGATCTCGGAAGGCACAAACGCATGGCTGAAGCTATGTACGAGTGCTAACCGTATCCACCATTATTGTTCTGTTGCTACAAACACTCACCGCTGCGCACACCGAAACCCAAATTTAGGACAAGTCCCAAGTGACTCAAAATTCAGAGCGTTGTTTATCCCAACACCAGGGCAAGTTATGGTTGCTGCTGATCTTGCAGGTATTGAACTTAGGATGCTTGCTCACTATCTTGCTAGGTACGATCAAGGTCGTTACGCTGACATCCTCCTTAACGGAGACATTCACCAAGTTAATGCCGACAAAATCGGAATTAGTAGACGGGATGTCAAAACTGTTACCTACGCCTTCCTTTACGGAGCAGGTGATGCCAAAATCGGACATTCCTTTGATGCACAACTAAGTGATGCAAAGGCTAAGAAGAAAGGTAAGGAGATTAGAGCGGCGTTCGTGGCTGCTATCGATGGTCTGGCGGAACTACTTGCGGCGATTAAAACGGCAAGTGAAAGGGGTTTTATTCGATCAATAGATGGTCGCAAAATTTTAGTTGATAGCCCTCACAAAAGTCTTAACTATCTTTTGCAATCATCAGCCGGTGTGCTTGCAAAAAGATGGCTAGTTATTAACCACGAAAATACAAAAGATCTTTGTTGTTCACAACTTGCATTTGTGCACGATGAACTACAGTTTGAATCCACCCCTGAACATGCAGAGCAATTATCTACATCCCTGGTACAAAGCGCAGTCAAAGCTGGGGAGTATTACAATCTCCGAATCCCAATTTCAGCCGACGCAAAACAAGGAAAATCCTGGGCTGAGACCCATTGAATGGATTGCTGGTCTCTTTGAAGGTGAAGGTTGTTTGACTTACAAAAAATCAAACGACGCTTGGGAACTCAAAGTCAAAATGACTGACAGCGATGTGATGTGGGATCTCTACATTGCATTGGGTTGTCGTGGCACTCTTGAATCGATGCGCAAGTACCCGTCAGATGGTGAGAACTCTAAACCTCATCAAACATGGCGAGCCAACAAACGTGATTTGATTTTTGAAATTTGCACAGAGCTGTATCCATACATGGGTAACAGACGACGTGATAGATTTCAAGAGTTCTTTAACTGGTACCAAAACAAAACCAAATGAAACTTCTTATCGACACAGATTTCATCTGCTACAAAGCTTGTGCTGCTGCAGAAGATGAAATTGATTGGGGTGATGACGTTATTATGGTTGTCTCTAAGTTCAGTCAAGCTTTCAAAAACGTACAGCGTGACCTGAACAAAATCAAACAAGAATTTCTTTGGGACCAGCCTGAACTGATTCTTTTCTTCAGTGACTCTAATAATTTCAGGAAAAAAATCTATCCTGATTACAAGGGTCACCGGAATCGTAAAAAGCCCTGTGGTTATCGACGCGTTATTTCAGAACTAGAGAAACAGTATGAAGTCATTCGTATCCCTGATCTGGAAGCAGATGACAGTATGGGCATTTATGCTACGCGTCACCCTGGGAATATCATTGTATCTCCTGACAAAGATATGCGCCAGATTCCTGGAAGACTTTACGACCTCAAAGAAACAGTAACTATCACTGAAGAAGAAGGTGCTAACTGGCACTTGATTCAGGCATTGGCTGGTGACCAGACGGACGGCTATGGCGGTTGTCCAGGCATTGGAGTCAAAAGAGCTGTGGCTTTGTTTGAAGAAGAAGGCTACACGTGGGATACAGTCGTCAAGGTCTTTGAATCCAAAGGATTGGGTGAAGAAGAAGCTTTGATGAATGCACGTCTAGCAAAAATCCTTACTGATAAAGATTATGACCAAGTACAACAACAGGTCATACCGTGGACTCCCACCACCGCCAGTAATTGATCTGACGGTTGAGCAAGAGTTCAAGATACGACGACTCAAAGATCTGCTACCAGAGGCAGATAAAGATGACATCATCACGTTGCTCATCGCACTACAACGACAGAATTTCTGTCTTTGCAACAACATCTCTAACCTAGTAAAACAGTGGCCGAATCCCCCGCTCATTACACCAGAGGATCCATAGAAGTATGGGACTTCATTCGTGACCAAGAACTGAATTACCATCTCGGTAACGCAGTTAAATACATCTGCCGAGCTGGTTACAAAGATTCCAAGGTACAAGATCTAAAAAAAGCTATCCACTATCTTGAAAATGAACTCTTACATACACACGAGTTTGATGGATCAAGCGGACGAGTTTCGCTCCGCTTACGACCTCCACAATGGACCGATGAAGAAGTCGATCCAGAAAGCTTTGATCGATGAAGAATGGTCAGAGTTTCATGAAGCTTATCACATGAAAGATGATTGTGAACAGCTGAAAGAACTGGCTGATCTTGTATACGTTGCTTATCAATTTGCAGCGTCACAAGAATGGGATCTTGACGAAGCAATGCGCAGGATCCATGCATCAAACATGTCCAAACTTGGCGATGATGGTAAGCCCATTTACCGCGAAGATGGAAAGGTTTTGAAAGGACCACATTACAAACCTCCACACCTTGGTGACCTTGTCTAAACCTACTATTGTGGTGTGGTTCTCCTGTGGTGCAGCTAGCGCAGTAGCGGCGAAGAAAACAATTGAACGCTACGGTTCTACACATAATATACGGGTTGTAAATAACCCAATAGCAGAGGAAGATGCAGACAATGTACGCTTCCTGAAGGATGTTGAGGCTTGGCTTAACTTACCAATAGAGTTTGCTACCCACCCTAAATATCCAGATGCTCGATGTGTTGATGTTTGGGAAGATAGGAAATTCATGTCTTCCCCTTACGGAGCACCCTGCACAACCACACTAAAAAAAGAAGCTAGGCAGCATTGGGAAAAAGATAACCCGCACGACTTTATAGTTCTAGGGTTTACTGTTGAAGAGAAACATCGTCATGAACGTTTCGCGTTGACTGAGCGAGATAATATCTTGCCAGTGTTAATAGAAGCCGGAATAAGTAAGCAAGACTGTTACCAAATCATCTCAAAAGCTGGCTTGATGCTGCCTGCTGTTTATTTTATGGGATACCCAAATGCAAATTGTATAGGGTGTGTAAAAGCCACAAGTCCCACATATTGGAACCATGTAAGAAAATACCATCCTGATGTGTTTCAAGAAAGAGCCGACCAGTCACAAAGACTAGGAGCAAAATTAGTGAGATACAAGGGAGAGAGGATCTCCCTTAATGATCTACCGGCTGATGCAGTAGGCCGCCCACTCAAAGGGATGGATTTTGAGTGTGGTATTTTCTGCGAAGAAAAACAAATGTCCCTTGATTTATGACCACCAACCTTATTTCTCGTACTGGCCGGGTTCAATCCTGGCTTGATGACCCAACTTCTCGCTTGCCAGTTTCGTGCACGGTTTTTGTCGTGGAAAACGAAATGGAGGGTCCCAATGGCATTGAAGCATCTTGGCGTTTTGTAAGTCACGCCTTGCGATATGGAGCAGGCTGTGCTGTGCACCTGTCGAAGCTTGACCCGAAAGGTTATCAGCGTCCGTCGGGTGTTACTGCAAGCGGTCCAGTTAGTTTTGCAAAAATCTACAGCACCCTCAATGAAATCTTACGACGGGGAGGGGTCTACAAGAATGGCGCTGTTGTTTGTCATCTTGACCTCAACCATCCTGACGCTCTTGACTTTATATCCACTCCCCGGAATGAACTGCCGTGGGTCAAACGATGCATCAACATCAAACCCGAGTGGTGGGAAGAGTGCCAGTTCAAAGACCAACTTTTGTTTGGAATCAAGTCTGGCGACATCTGGCTAAATAAAGTAAAATACGACAGCAATGGAGACCGTATTCGTGGAAATGTCTGCCTGGAAGTTTACCTGCCCTCACGCGGAACATGCCTGTTGCAACATGTCAATCTCGGTGCCTGTGAGTTCGACGACATCCCGCGAGCTTTCCGTCAAGGTATGCAAGAGTTGTGTGAACTCCACGCTCGAACTGGCGTTGGCGATAGCGGAGAATATCTCAAGCCAGAAATCGACCGACAAGTCGGACTTGGAATGCTCGGATTGGCCAACCTCCTACGAAGGTACGGCATAACCTATGAGCAGTTCGGAGTTGCTCTGGACCAAGTCAATGGAGGCGATGTGGTACAGACACCAGCCTATGACCTTGCATGTCAGTTTAGAGATGCTTTCTCATCTGCCGCTGTCATTGCTCGCAGTAATAATATGGTCCGAGCCTTTGCTATCGCACCCACTGCCTCCTGCAGTTATCGAAGCACAGATTTGGATGGCTTTACTTGCACCCCAGAAATCGCTCCACCAATTGCACGAACAGTAGACCGAGATAGCGATACTTTTGGTGTACAAACTTATAATTATGGAGATGTTGAGATTGCATCTGAGGTTGGTTGGGATGCGTACACACGTGTCACCAACGGTCTGATGACAATGCTCGACAGCACGGGACTTCTTCACGGGTATAGCTTCAACAGTTGGAGTGATGTTGTCACCTACGACAACGCCTTTATCGAAGAGTGGCTGCAATCACCGCAAACCTCCCTTTACTACAGCCTGCAAGTTATGGGCGACACACAGGATAAGTCTGATGTATATGCAGCTATCCAAGGTGAAGTCGATGATTATCTTGCAGACTTGCTTGAAGAAAGTATTTTAGAACCAACATGTGACTGTCAAGAATGAACCCTTACGAAAAACTACTAGCCCGAAAACGGAAATGGACACCAGTACAGACAACTGCTGGTACATGCAAAGAGGGTGCGGAAGAGACAATCTTCCGTGCTCTTGCTTTGCGAAATATGGAACTTCCTGTGGGAGATTTTATCAATGAAGCTCTTGAAAAGAGTGTTCCAAATTCAGCGCGTAAGCTGCTCGCGTCAAATGTCGTTGACGAAGAGAACCACGACCTCGCTTTGGGTTTCATCGCCAATGCTTACGGAGTGGATGCAAAGGCGGAAAAAGAGGCGTTGGCTTTACAGAAAGCGTGGACTTCGCATCCTGATCACACAATTACCAAAGCAATGGTTGCCGAGCGTGCAATTTTCTTTGTTCTCCTACCCTTTTTTCGTTTTAACGGTGATGCGGGAATGCGAACGGTAAGCGCTGATATTTCACGAGATGAACAAATTCACGTTGCTACCAATAGCCTTGTTCATACTGAGCTGGGGCTTAACATCAGTCCTTCTCTTGATAAACTCCGCAAGGCAACTATCAGTTGGGTGATGCAACCTCTCAAGGTTGGTGCATCCGATAAATATTTAGACAAAAAATTTTGGCTGGATTCTAGTGATCGCCTGATGTATGAAGGTAAAGCCCCTGAGCTTTCCGCTACACGGTCGGCACGGATGCCTGCTTTCTTTGAACATAGTAATGTCAACCTCCCCCAATATGCTTGAAGTCCTTGGGATGAATTCCCGTGGACTTATTCATGCACTTGAAGAAACTTTTCCACCCACTAACCCTACACCTGAAGATACAATGGAAAAAATTATGTACCGATCTGGTCAGCGTAGTGTCGTTGAGTGGGTCATTAAATATATGGAGGAAGAGTAATGTCTTATTTTTATGGCCGTAATAGCACTTACTCACCAGATAAAAAAGACCTTGCTCTAGCACGTAGGTTGGCAATTAGCAATCCAAATGCTGGGAACAATCAAATTCTTAGTATTGATGGTAGGCTGTTTATTGCAAGACAAAGTTCTAGACGTGGTGGTCGTAGTCAAGACACTCCTACTTATTCAACTTCGTTTGAACGTTACTTTCCAGAACCTACAGCAGCTAAATCTACTGCTTCTAAACCTAAAGCTCAGTCTGTAGCTAAACCTGCTGCTGCTAAACCCACTACTACTGCTGCACCTAAACCTTCTTACACTCCGCCTAAAATAGATTACAGCAAACAATTCAAAGCATACGAAGATCGTATTGCAAGCATTACAGGTGGTTTTCAAAAACAGATTAGCGACTTGCAGTCTTCAATGGCGCAAGAGCGTGAAGATTTCCAAAAACAGCAAGAAGAATTAGCAACGGGTTATCAACGGGCTATGGCTCGGCAATACCGCCCTAGTGTAGAAGGCATCCGTTTTGCTGACCGTGGTACTGGTGGTGCACGCCAAAAAGATTTACGTATGCAAGGTATCCGTGGCACCTTTGGTCGTAAAGGTGATCGTCTACTTAAAATCTCTTCTCTTAACGTATAATGTCAGCACGTACACGATATGATTATTTAACTAGCGACCGTTCCCAGTTCTTAGAAGAAGCACGTCAAGCATCAGAGCTGACTCTTCCATACTTGGTTCGTGGCCATGAAGAATACACCATGGGCATGAAACAGCTAAAGACACCTTACCAAAGCGTGGGGGCTAAAGGTTGTGTGACGCTTGCATCTAAATTGATGCTTGCTCTCCTTCCTGTACAGACCTCATTCTTTAAACTGCAGCTTGATGAAAGTCAGCTGGGTGAAGATTTTGGACCAGAAATTAAGTCTGAACTTGACCTGTCTTTTGCAAAGATTGAGCGTATCATTCTTGAATCAATTGCTGCATCTGATGACCGTGTAGCTGTGCACCAAGCACTGCTTCACCTTGTCGTTGCAGGTAACGCTCTAGTCTTTATGAGCAAGCATGGTCTTAAAGTCTATCCTTTGAACCGCTACGTTGTTGATCGGGATGGCAACGGTCAAGTAGTTGAAATAATCACAAAAGAACGAATTTCAAAACAAATCCTTAAACAGCAACTGCCTTCAGATTTCTTCAAAGACACTCCAGGTGTCACTGAAGAAGGATCTTATAACGACGACATTGATGTCTACACATGTGTCAAGCGAGACAACAATCGTTTTGTTTGGCATCAAGAAGTAGAAGGAAAAGTCATCAAAGGATCACAAGGTAAAGCGCCTGTCGATAACACTCCTTGGATTCCACTTCGTTTCAATACTGTCGATGGTGAAAGTTATGGACGTGGGCGAGTGGGTCAGTTTATTGGTGACCTCAAATCTTTGGAAGGTCTTTCTCAAGCATTGGTTGAAGGGAGTGCAGCAGCTGCAAAAGTTGTTTTCACTGTCAGCCCTTCATCTACTACTAAACCTAGTACACTTGCTGCTGCAGGTAACGGTGCAATTATTCAAGGCCGACCTGATGATGTGGGTGTAATTCAAGTTGGTAAAACTGCAGATTTCCGTACTGCATTTGAGATGGCACAGACACTTGAACGTAGGCTTAGTGAAGCATTCCTTATCCTGAATGTCAGGCAAAGTGAACGCACTACAGCTGAAGAAGTGCGGATGACGCAAATGGAATTGGAGCAACAATTGGGCGGGCTATTCTCCCTTCTGACTGTTGACTTTTTGGTTCCATATCTTAATCGCAAACTTAGCGAAGCTCAAAAGAAAGGAGAGATTCCACGCATCCCGAAAAACATTGTCAAACCTACCATTGTGGCAGGTGTCAATGCATTGGGTCGTGGTCAAGATCGTGAAAGCCTTGGCTCCTTCCTTACAACTCTGGCACAAACTATTGGCCCTGAGTCCATTGCACAATTCATTAATACTGATGAAGTAATCAAGCGCCTAGCTGCTGCACAAGGTATTGACGTTCTTAATCTTGTTCGTTCTATGCAACAAGTTCAAGAGGAACGCATGGCTATGCAACAACAGCAAATGAATCTTGAACAACAAAAGATTAATGTTGATGCAATGAAAACTCCGATGATGGATCCATCTAAGAATCCTGAACTTTCCGACAACCCCCAAGAAGTAACCACCTAAAACAACATGGCTGAAGTAATGTCTTTTATCCCGGAAGAAAATGCACCGGGAGAACTTAATGCAGATGAACAAGAATCTCTTGCTGTAGGCGAAGAGCTTCAAGCACAGCATGAAGGAATGCTAGCTGGTAAGTATAAGAACGCACAGGACCTTGAAGCTGCATACTTAGAACTCCAAAAGAAACTTGGTTCTGAAGGTGAGTCTGAAGTTGAATACGAAGACACTGAAGAAGAAGCAGAGCAAGCTAATGAAGTTAGCAATGATCTCTACGAACGTCTTTGGGAAAGTTCACAGAATGAAGAGTTCAGTGACGAACTGCTGAACGAAATCAGCGAAGCAGATCCTGCAGACCTTGCAGAGATGTATTTGGACTACCGCCGCCAGGTGGAAGAAAACGCTGGCCCACAGATGACTCAAGAAGATGCTGATGCATTGAAAGAATTTGCCGGAGGTGAAGAACAGTACGGTGAACTTTTGAGTTGGGCCAAACAAAATTTCTCTGAACAAGAGATTGATATGTATGACGCCGTTATGGAAAGCGGTAATCCCCAAGCTGCATTCTTTGCTATTCAAGCACTCGCACTCCGTTATCAAGATTCTATGGGCTACGAAGGTAATCTAATTCAAGGTAAAGCTTCTGATGATTCCAACAAAGGATTCCGCAGTCAAGCTGAACTTGTACAAGCAATGAGTGATCCTCGTTACGAAAACGACACTGCATATAGGGAAGACGTTATGCGCAAACTTGCAAACTCTGACATCAATTTTTAACTATGCCTCAAGGTAAAGGAACTTACGGTACCAAAAAAGGTCGTCCCCCTAAAAAAGGGTGCAAAAAATAATGGCTAAACCTGGACTCTATGCAAACATCCACGCCAAGCGTAAGCGCATTGCTGCTGGCAGTGGAGAGAAGATGCGAAAGCCTGGGGCTAAAGGCGCACCCACGGCTGCAAACTTTAAACGCGCCGCTAAAACTGCAAAACGAAATCTTAAAATCCGCAACTCATGAAATTTATTGGAATCCTTCCCGCAGCTTTGATCGCTGCTGCTCCTGTGTACGCCGGTCCTTATGCCGTCATCGAAAACAACGCAGGCTTCACTGGTTCTGACTTCACTGGTCACACGACTGACTTCCATGTCGGTTACGAAGAAAGTGGTCCCTGGGCATCTTGGGGTGTCCAAGCTGGTCCGACTGTTTTTTCTCCTGATGGCGATGTAGCTGATACCAAACTGACTGGCAAAGTCTTTGGCTCTCTGGTTGTTACTGACAAGGTTTCTGTTTACGGTGAGCTGTCTGCTGCCTTCGATGAGACCAACTCTTATGGAACTAAGGCTGGCGTGAAGTACAGCTTCTGATAACTATTTGAGGAGGGTGGGAGGTTATCTTTTAAATATTTAACATGACTCAATCTATTCTTACGCAACGTAGGGATACCTGGGAAGAGTTTTGTTCCTGGGTAACCTCTACCAATAACCGTCTTTATGTTGGGTGGTTTGGCGTGCTCATGATTCCATGCTTGCTCGCAGCCACTACTTGTTTTATCCTTGCATTTATTGCAGCACCCCCTGTTGACATTGATGGAATCCGTGAACCCGTCGCAGGCTCCCTGCTCTACGGAAACAACATTATCTCCGGTGCCGTCGTGCCTAGCAGTAACGCGATCGGACTACATTTGTATCCGATCTGGGAAGCCGTTAGCCTTGAAGAATGGCTGTACAACGGCGGACCCTATCAGCTTGTCGTGTTCCACTTCCTTATCGGTATCTTCTCTTACCTGGGACGCGAATGGGAACTTTCGTACCGACTTGGGATGAGGCCCTGGATCTTTGTTGCATACTCTGCTCCTGTTGCTGCAGCGTCAGCTGTCTTCCTTGTCTATCCATTTGGCCAAGGTTCGTTCAGTGATGGTATGCCCCTGGGCATCTCTGGCACCTTTAATTTCATGTTGGTGTTCCAGGCTGAACACAATATTCTTATGCACCCTTTCCATATGTTGGGAGTTGCTGGTGTTTTCGGTGGTGCCTTGTTTAGTGCTATGCACGGTTCTTTGGTCACGTCGTCACTTGTACGTGAAACGACTGAATCGGAGTCGCAGAATTATGGTTACAAATTTGGTCAAGAAGAAGAGACTTACAACATCGTTGCTGCTCACGGCTATTTTGGCAGGCTTATCTTTCAATACGCCAGTTTCAATAATAGCCGTAGCCTTCATTTCTTTCTTGCTGCTTGGCCTGTTGCGGGTATTTGGCTTACGTCGCTAGGTGTTAGCACCATGGCGTTTAATCTGAATGGCTTCAACTTCAATCAATCTATTGTTGCAAATAGCGGTCAAGTGATCAATACTTGGGCCGACATTCTGAACCGAGCAAACCTTGGTTTCGAAGTAATGCACGAAAGAAATGCTCACAACTTCCCTCTGGACCTTGCCGCCGCATCGTCGGTGGAAGTAGCTCTGAGCGCACCTTCTATTGGATAAGTAAAATGATATACTTAACGCCGTACGTTCATCCCAACCGGGACGCATGTCGCCTGACCATGGAACGGGGGTCAGGTACTTCGGAGTTATCATGTCTGGTATTGAACTTTCAGCACGCATTCGTGAACAGCAGGTTGCAGAACGTGCAGCCAAACTGAAGTATCGCGGCGTTACTTATTACCAAAAAGATATTTATGGCACAACAATCTTCCAAAATGCGGGCAAACGTTACGAAGTCCGTTCCTGAAAAAGGATCTAAAGTCTTCAAACGTTGTGGCTTTTGCGGTGACAAAAAAGCACAATGCCGCAAACAAAAGAAGTGTCTTAAAGGCCTTCTGTAATAGCTTGGGAGGCACCTCAGCGTCGGACCTCCCTTGTATTGGTTAGAGCCGGTACGCCGATACCTCTAGCCGTCTAGACGGTGGGATAGACCACAAATATTACAACTGAATAACTCTGAACGTTCAGAGAGTCTATACCTTTATTAACTCTCTATTTTAAAAATGGCACAACAATCTTCTGCTGTGACCACTAGCCTTACACGGCCTGGTCAATCTAACTCTGCGGGTGACGCCCGCGAGCTTTACCTGAAGCTTTTTTCGGGTGAAATGTTCAAAGGCTTCCAGCACAATGCAATCGCTCGCGATCTTGTGATGAAGCGTACGCTGAAGAATGGCAAGTCCCTTCAGTTCATCTACACCGGTCACACCAAGGCTGAGTTCCATACTCCTGGCAACGCAATTCTTGGTAACACCGATGGCGCACCTCCGGTGGCTGAGAAGATTATCACCGTCGATGATCTTCTCATCTCCAGTGCATTCCTTTATGATTTGGATGAGACTCTGGCGCACTACGATCTGCGCTCTGAGATCTCCCGTAAAATCGGATATGCTCTTGCTCAGAAATACGATCGTCTGATCTTCCGTGCTATCACCCGTGGTGCACGTTCAGCTTCTCCGATCAACAAAACTAATTTCATTGAGCCCGGCGGTACTCAGATCCGTGTGGGTGACGCTGCGACCCCTTCAGCTGCTGAAGCCTATCAGTCAGATAAGCTTGTGGAAGCATTCTATGATGCAGCAGCAGCCCTCGACGAGAAGGGCGTCAGCCAGGATGGACGTGTGGGTGTTCTGAACCCCCGTCAGTATCACAAGCTGATCCAAGAAGTCGGTTCTAACGGACTGATCAACCGCGACGAGCAAGGCACTGCCCTGCAAAGCGGTAACGGCATCATCGAGATTGCCGGTATCAAGATCTACAAGTCCATGAACATTCCGTTCTTCTCCCAGTACGGCACCAAGTACGGTGCTACTGCTAGCGCCACTAACCCCGGTATCGCCAATCCTGGTAACACCGGTTCGTTCGTGTCTGAGGATCTGGAAGACGCTGCTAACGATGTCACCGGCATCAACAATGAGTACGGTGAAGAAACCGAATTCGCTAACAGCTGTGGTCTCATCTTCCAGCGTGAAGGCGCTGGTGTCGTCGAAGCTATCGGTCCCCAGGTGCAAGTCACCAGTGGCGATGTCTCCGTCGTGTATCAAGGTGATGTGATTCTGGGCCGCCTGGCTATGGGTGCTGACTTCCTGAACCCCGCTGCTTGCGTGGAACTGTTTGCTGGTACCGCTACCAAGCCTGCCGCATTCTGATTATTTGTACTTTTATACGGGGAGTCTTCGGGCTCCCTTTTTTTACTTATATGGCTTTTCCTACCACTAATTCGCAGCAAGAGCTGCCTGCTGTCAACCAAATTCTGCAGTCATGTGGTCAAGCGCCTGTGACTACCCTAGATCAAACCAACCCGGACGTTGCGATTGCTTACCAGACTTTACTCGAAGTCTCCAGGGAAGTACAGGCAGAGGGATGGTCCTTCAATAAAGAGTATCATTACAAAATGAATCGGGATACGAACAATGAGATTCTGATCCCAAACAACGTTTTGCAAATTGACACTTCAGATGAAGCTGCAAATGTTGAGCTAGATGTGATCCGTCGCAACGGTAAACTCTACGATAAAGCAAGTCACAAATACACTTTTGATAGAGACATTAACTGCGACATTGTATGGCTGTTTGATTGGGTAGACATTCCCAGACCTATTGCAGACTTCATCACTGCACGAGCTGCTTCAGTTACATCTAGTCGGATTGTTGGAGACACCTCCCAATATCAAATTCTTCAACAAAAGGAAGCATTCACCAGAGCTATGGCTATGGAGTATGAATGCAATCAAGGTGACTATACGTACTTCGGACATTCTGGAGAAACTAATCGTTACCAAAGCTACAAACCTTACAACGCTCTTTATCGATAAATGGCATCAGTTACTCAGCGGATCGGAAGCTACCTAGGTGGCGTATCCAAACAATCAGATGATAAAATGCTGCCAGGTCAGGTCCGTGAGTGCTACAACGGATACCCGGATGCTACATATGGATTGACTAAGCGGCCTGGATTTGAACACATTGTCAATCTAGGGACAGGTACTACTTACAATGATGGTAAATGGTTTTACATCAAACGTGATGATGACGAAGAATATGTAGGTGTCATCAAAGGTACTAACATTGACATTTGGAATGCTACTAGCGGTACTGCAGCTACTGTCCTGTTCCCTAATGGCACTGGTTACTTAAGTGGCAGTAAAGATGACTACAAACTTGTCACCATCCAAGACACTACTATTGTTGTCAACGGAAGCAAAACGGTTACTGCAGATACAGCTGTAACTGATTCTAATTACGATGAGCATCGCCAAGCTTCAATCATTCTGCACTCAGTACTGCCCCAAGAAACTTACAAAGTAGAAATCACTGTCAACGGGGTTACTAGAACTGCACAGTATACTACCTCATCTTCAACAAGTGCGGATAACATTCTTGATGACCTGAAGTTTGACATCGAATCTTTTACCGGTGATCACGCTGGTATCACTGTCACGAAATACGCCAACGAACTGGAGCTAGTACACACAGCTGACATGGACATCCATGCAGAAGGTGGTATTAACAACCTTGCGTTGACTGTTGTTGAAGGGATTGTATCTGACATTGGTGACCTACCCGTACAGTCTCGACATGGTCGCATTGTAAAGGTTGTACTTACTGGTAATAATGATTCTGATTATTGGGTCAAGTTTGTAGCTCACGATGGTGTTGGTGGTGAAGGTTATTGGGAAGAGACTATCAATCCTACAGTGTCGCTTGGTTTGGATAACTCCACCATGCCCCACGAGCTGGTCAACACTACTTTGAACACATTTGTGTTTAAACAAATTGACTACGTTGACAGGAAAGTAGGTGATCTTGAAACCAACTCTAATCCTAGTTTTGTAGACCAAGAAATTAAAGGAGTTTTTTTCCATAACAACCGTCTTGGCTTTATCAGTCAGGACAACGTTATTATGAGTCGCTCTGGTGACCCTTATAATTTCTTCTTCACAACCGCACAGACTGTTGTTGATAATGATCCTATTGACATCAGTTGTTCGTCTATTCGTCCTACATCTTTAAACTCTGTACTTCCTACAGCTCAGGGTGTAGTGCTGTTTTCAGCTAACGAACAGTTTATCATGTTCTCTGATACTGGTGTACTGACTCCAAGTCTGACAACGATTCGTACGTTGTCTAACTACCAAATGGATCCACTGATTGAACCTGTGGATGTAGGTACTAACATAAACTTTATTAGTAAGACTCCTGGATACTCTCGTGTGTTCAGTATGGTTACACGTGGTCAACAGGAGAACCCACAGATTCTAGACATCTCCAGGGTAACAAAAGAATGGATCTCACCAGATGTAGATTCTGTCATTTCAAGTCCTCAAAACTCAATGATTGCTATTAGCAGTCAGAGTCTAAACGAAGTGTTTCTATTCCGTTATTACAATGACGGTGAGAAGAACCTTATGGAGTCTTGGGTTAGTTGGTTGATGCCTGGTACGGTTCAATTCCTAACCACCAACTCTGACGACATGTATGCTGTAACTAAGCAAGGTAATCAATTTACTTTACTTAAAGCAGCGTTGAGCCAAAGCCCAGAGCAGGCTATTATCGTCAACAACAAGGGAGAAAAGGTTAATCCTTGTATCGATTTATACAAAAACATCCCGACAGCTAACGTTGTTTACGACGCTACTAACAAGCGTACTAAATGCTACATCCCTTATAACGATGTAAGCACTCTTACACCTATCATTGTACTTAAAGGTGATACAAGCGGTGGAGACTTTGTGGAGTCCGGTTTTACCTTGACCCCTGAACGTGGGTCAGATACCAACGGTCCTAACTCACCTGCTACTGAAACCTTTTTCATTATCCCTAACAAAAACCTTACTGCTAGCGGAGAGAAGGCGCTTAACGTTGCTGATGATGTCATTGTTGGGTTTAAATATAACTTTGATGTAGAACTACCACGTACCTATTTCAGACCTGATAGAGGTGTTACAGACTTCACCGCAAACCTAACTATTGCACGTATGAAGTTTGCAGTTGGTTTGTCAGGTATGATGAGTTTTAAACTACAGCAAACGGGGCGCAACCCATATAGTGTTGAATTTACTGGTGATGGTTCTACCACTTCCTTTACTTACAACATTAGAGATTTGGATTTTGTGGATAGGTCAGACGTGAAGGTGAGTGTGAATGGTGTACCAAAAACTGACTTTTTCTTTGTTAATGATACAACTATTCAGTTCACTACAGCGCCTGCTGATAAAGCTGTTATCAAATTCTACATTGACGAATGGTTTAGCGTTCAACCAGTGACAGAAGCTAGTACATATTTGGCTAACGACGTACCTCTAAATAACCAGACTGTATTCACTGTACCTATCCATCAACGTACTGAAAACTTTAGACTTAAAATGTTTAACAACTCACCATTTCCTATCGCTGTCAATGCAATGATGTGGGAAGGTCAATATACACCGCGATTCTATAGGAGGGCTTAATGTCATTTTTTCAAGACCTGTTTACTGGAGGTGCTTATAGCCGAAATAAACAAGCTGAAAAACAGGCTGACGCAGCTAACGAAGCTAACGAAGAAGCAAGAGAATTTGCTGAAGAAGAAGCTAAACGTCGTTATGAATACGACAAAGAAGGTCTACAAATTCTTAAGAAAAATACTGAAGACAATTTACGCTTCCAAGAAGCGGAACGTAACCAACAGTATTCTTTTGGCATGGGTATCCGTGCCTTTAATTTCCACCGAGAAAATTTAGCGTTTGCACAAAGCAAGGCTACACGAGATGCCAACCTAGCCTTTAATGACATTGCAGCTGGTTTTGCTGGACTTCAGCAAGACCGGTTTTTGATGGAGCAGCAGGTTGAACTGGAGCTTGATGAAAAGCAAACAATGCTGAACTACGCGGTAGCTTCACATGGTCTTCAGCTCAAGAAACAAAGGACTAAATCTGCTGCAGCTGAACAGATGCGGAAAACTGGTATCACAGGTCTCAAAGCTAAAGGTCAAGCTTTAGCCCGTGGTCAAGCTGGCCGCTCTGCTGGTAAAACTATCCAGGGCATTATGGCTGAAGTTGATGCAGCTGAAAATGATTTGATCAATACTTTGATGTCTGACACTGCTCAAATTGACCTTGATTTGCTTGTCGCGAGTCAGCAAAACCTTATGGATAAGTTGGCGTTTGATCTTCGTGAAAACAATTTGGTCGCCGCTGATAGTCTTACACGGACTCAAATCAAAATGCAGCGTGTTCAAGCTGACCTGCAAGCTGAAGCAAACATGATGCTTAAGCCTGAGCTTGCACCCCCGCTGCCTAAGCCTATCGCACTTCCACGTCCTGAATTCCAAGAAATCTACGAACCTAGAGTTGGTCCTGGTGCTGCAACCGTCATTCCACAAAGAGAAAGTCTCGTTATGGCTGGTCTTAACACCGCTATTGGTGCTGCTAAATTTGTTGGAGCTGGTACTAGCGGATTTACTCAAGCGTTCAATCTCGGCAAAGCTTTCGGATTTAGTTAAACTATGTCTAAATATAAATCCTATGCAAATCAGGGTAGCTTCGGTGCTTTCCAAATCCAAGCCCCTGATGAAACTAAAAAAATTAAAGAAGAAACTCAGCGCAAACGTGCTGGGATGGAAGATGCTGAAAAGTTCCGACGTGAAAACCAGCGCATCTATTTAGAAGCACAGAAGTTTGTTCAAGGCTTAGAGTCGGCTAACCGTGAGCAAAACTACAATTCAGAAACTGCTAACCGTAAAGCGCTTCAAGACGCACTTCAGCGTGACTACGACACTGAAATTAAAAGCCTTGAAGCTCAAGGAGCTAACAGACAACGTACTCTTCAATCTCTAACTGAGTTTTCTGATAGTGCACTCAAGCTTTATGGTGACATCGAAGCCAATCAAGAACGTCAAAAACGTTTGGCTGCAATGGACATCTTAGCACGTACAGGTGCTACTTATGATGATGTGCTTGCATTCCAAAAACTTGATGACAACTTGACTCGACAAGAGTTTGCAGCCCAGGATTCTATTCAAAGTATATTTGGACCTGAAGCTGATTCTAAGTTGATTGACGGTTTCTATGAAGTCTACAAAAATAGAAATACTAAGCGTTGGTTTGAGCACCAACAGCTTCTTCAAAATACTGCGAATGGCTTCCCTGAGTTTATTGAGCAAGCAATTGTTGAACAACAACAAACTGGACAACCCTTAGAAGACGTTGATGCATTTCTTACGAAAGCTAGGCGTGATTTTATGGAAGCTGCCTATGTAGATGACAGGGTTCGTCCTGAAGTGCTGCAAGGTGCTGGTGTCTATACACAGCTTCAAAAGACAATGAATGCTTACAGGACTAAGCTGCTCACTGAAAAACGCCAAGTCCAAGAAGCACAGTTTAAAGAAGACCGTATCCGTGCCTTCAATGTTGTCTATAACAAGAGTGGTGTTGCAGGTCTAATTCAATACAATAGTCAGAACCCTTCTGCTCAAAAACGAGATGATCTTGCAGAGTACCTCTCTAACAGGTTGAAGGATCCAAATTTTTCTGTTGAACAGGTTCAGCAATTCTTAGACTACCCTGGCGGTGGATCCAATGGTCAAACATTTAGACAAGCTTTTGCAGGTACAACTGCAATGGCTAAAATTGATGCAGCCATAGCCACAGCATATGCAGCTGAAGACAAGTTGATTACTTTAGAAGACAAAAGGTATCAACGTGACGCCGAGCAATATTCTATTGATACTTTGAACGAACTTGGCCTTGACCAAGATGGTTTAACCGATGACGATTATAAAGAAGCTGTTAAGCGGTTTCAGGCTAAATATCCAGGTCTTACAAGTAAAACTCTGGAGCAATACAAAAACCTTACCAATGAAGCGCAGCAAGCTGAACGCAGTCAAGAGTACATGAATGAGCTTGGTCGCAGAAATATGCTGACAGAAGAAATAGCCAGGAACGGTGTTTATCGAACTACTCAAGAATACCAAAATTTCGTTAATCTCGGCATAAATCAAGATAGGCTTAGAAAAGATCCTAAGATTAAAGGTGTTATTACTAACATCAAAGCTGCACTCATGCAACCGCCAGAAGTTCAAGTAGCGTTTCAGGCAAAACTCAATACTTTTAACCTTCAACGTACTGAAGATTTTTTTGAAAGGCAGTTTTATGAAAAGTTCAACGAGTTTCAAATGCTGCCAGGTATGACCTACGACAAAGCCCTTGACGAAGCTGAAAGATTTGTACTTCAAAAAGTTGAAGCATCGTCAAAAAACCTTGATAAAAAGGGTTTTTATAAAGAAGGTATGTCTAGCGCCCTCACTCCTGATGCAAAATTAGATCAAAGGGTAAAGAAACAAGTCAATACCATTGATGCACTTATTGTTGATTTTAAAGGTGAAGACCTGTTCGAACAACTAGCCACCAATGAAAATGTTATGGACGCAGATCAAATCGGTAAAAGCATTGATACTTTTGGTCAACCCGGTTGGGAAACACCTGCAGTTATTAGATATATCGGTGAACAAACAGGTAAAACTCCCTTTGAAGTTCTAGGCTTAATCGCACCACACATTGGTAAAGATTTTAACTTTAACAATCTTTCAAAAAAACAGCTAGACACACTAGGCAACTTCGAGCCTGCACGTTTTCAACCTATTAGAAGCCGCTACCCTACAACAATGCGGAGAAGCAGAGCTAACGTACAACTACAACAAACAGGTAACACCGTCCCTCTGCGTCCCAGCATGATCGAATATACAGGTCAAGGATCTGGTGGTGACAGTGGTTCTCTAGAAGTTGTCCAATATGTAAGCGGTGATCCTGCTATTAAAGGTCGCACTAGCGGTCGCATTGTATATGACCCCCGCGGTGGTGTAGGTGGTCACGGTGGAAATAATTACCACAACCATTATCAATTTGCAACGCAGGAGCAGGCAGCCAGGGCTAAGGCAATCTTTGACAGCGATCCAAAGTGTAAGGTGAGTTCTTACCTTAGACCACACGACCACGATAGTGCACATTCACAGGGAACTGCTGTTGATGTTGCTCCCGGACCTAGCCTGCCTTATACCGAGCAAGCTGAGAGAGAATGGTCAGCTTATTGTAACTCCTTAATTGGATTTAATCCTAATGAATGAAGATCTTTTTGGGTTGGACTCAGGTACGCCTGAAATTGATGAAGAGTATATCGAAGAAGCTAAACAACGTTTAGCCGCTCAAGATACCACACCAACTCTTCAACAAACTGAACAACCTACAGAAACCCAACAGGCTCAAACCCCGGAAGCTACGGCTGAACCGGTCGAAGAGCCTGAACAAACAAATGAAGAAAAAAGGGAGCGTGAACTTTTTTATGGACGTTACCCTGCATTCCAAGAAGATGACATCGACCCTGGAGTTGCTCAACTAACTGCAGAAACTGTCCTTGCCATCCCAACAGCAGCAACTGACTTTGTAGTTGATTTACTTAACCTTGCTCCAGGTGTTGATTTACCTAAAATCCCAAAGTTTGAGAACGATGTTGTTCAAACAGTTCGGGAAATTAGCTCTATTGTATTACCTACAATTGGCCTTACTGCTTCTGGTGTCGGTGTTGGTGGTGCAGCTGCTAACGTTGCTTCTAAATTTCAAAAGTTTAAATTCCTAGCAACAGATCCTATGCTTAAGCATATCGGCACTATGGCAGTGGGAGCCGGTGCCGGTGCTTTTGTCGATTACACCGTAGAAATTAACCAAGAAGACGACAACCTTACAGGTGTGCTTAAAAAGAATTGGCCATCGTGGTATGGTTGGATTCCTGACGACCTTGCAACTTTAGACTCAGATACACCCGATCAAAAACGGGCAAAGAACGTGACTGAAGGTGTCTACCTAGGACTTGGTACTGATGTCCTGCAAGGTGGTTTGAAATTGCTTGGTAAATTGGGTGGGTTTGAAACTAAATTTATCCCTAAAAATGAAGAAGCTGTACGTGTCGTCAAAGAGCTGGAAGCAAGCAATACCGTTGAAGAAGCTGTAGAAGCGTCAGCTGGTTCACGTGCTAAAGCTCTAGACGATCTTGGAAAGTATAACTTTGACAAAGCAGTTGAACTTAAAGGTACTGCTGAAGAAGCACTTAAAGAGCCAATGCTAGGTGTCCATGATCTCTATGGACGTGAAGAAATTGGTACCCGTAGCTATGATGCTGGTGGTATTAGCAGTGCTGCAATCGATAGTTTTAGAATCAATAACAACATCGGTACTATTGATGGACGTGTTGGTAGTGTAGGTACTGAAGCCTACATTAAACGCGGTCTGGAACTTGACAAAGATCAAGCAAAATTCTTTAAAGAAAAAGCCAAAGAACTAAAAGCAGAAGTCGATTTTAAATACGGTAAAAAAATCTACACAGCAAAAGAGATTGCTGAAAATGCTGCTCAAGGCGCTGCTGAATACTACGACATGCCGCTTGACCAAATGAAGCGCATGTTTGAACTTGACATCAAAGAAAGAGGTCTCAAGGTCGGTGAACTGGAAATGGATACTCTCAGTTCTGAAGGTATGGAAACAGCCCGTATTCTTACCAAGCAATACATCAACGATCTGACAAGTCTTGATCAGGCGAAAGCAGAAGCACTTATTGCTAAATCTCTTTCAGGTCAGGTGTCTGATACTGCGCAAGGTATGCGGATGGTCGAAGGGACTGCTGCTATTGAGCGTGCATCTGAACAGATCATTGACCGTCTTGAGTATTTGATGGCTATGCGTGGTCGCGCTAATTACGTACGTGGTTACGCGTTGAACATGACTAACATGTGGAAACGTCCCAGCGACTTGTTTGCTAACATTGTAGGTCAAGGTAAAAACAAAAAAGAATACGCCAAACGTGTCAAACAGCTTTTAGGTCAAGAGAAAAACAAAACTCTTCGTACTATTGAAGCCGTTCGACTTGACGCAAAAAATACTGCAGACACTTTGCGAGAAATCCAAAAGGAAAAGCCAGAGATGCTGGCACCCCTCCTGATGGCGTATGAATTTACTGATGGTAACGTCAACTCTATTTCTAAACTAAACAGGTTTTTGAAAGAATCGACAGGAACGATTAGTAAAGCTATCTATGACCGTAACCCTGAAATTCCTTCTGTCATTCTGCAGGGATTCTGGTCTAACGTCTATAACTCTACTCTTAGCGCGTTTGCTACTCCAATCAAAGCTGGTCTTAGTAACATGGCTGGTTTGGTTGAAAAGCCTCTCGGTGCAATGATTGGTTCAGTCCGAACCGGTGAAATGCAAATGATGCGCCGTGCTTGGTACCAGTATTCAATGAACTTGGAAGTTCTTCAAGATTCATTTAAATATATGGGTCAAGTATTTAAACGTAGTGCAACTGAAGCTGACGTTGCTGGTTTGGCTCGTGAAAATATGTTTGTAAAGAATGACGATCAAATCGCTATTCTTAAGGCCGCGGCTGATGCACAGGCAAAAGAAGGGAACTTTGGTCCCCAAGTTGCAATGCAGCAGATCGAAGCTATGAATGATCTTGCAAAGCACCCTTGGTTGCGTTTTGGTAACCGTGCTATGCAAGCCCTTGACGGCTTTACGCAAACAATGATTGCACACGCAGAAGCTAGGGGTCGTGCATTCGATAAATTTACCGATAACGGTAGGCTTGCATTTAACGCTAGTAAAGCTGATTCAGTTTACAAACAAACTTACAAAGAAATGTTTGACGAAACAGGTCTTATTAAAGACAGTGCCGTCAGATATACTGCAGGCGAACTTTCGATGAGCCTTGATAGTGCAACAAACGATGCTGTGTCTCAGCTTATCAAACGGGCACCTCTTCTCAAACCTTTCTTTCTGTTCACCAAAACGCCTATCAACGATATTAAGTTGATGGCTACTTATAGTCCTGTTGGTCTTTTCCTGAAAGAGCTTCAAAACTTTAAGCTTTTGCCTAGTCAACTAACTGCAGATGAAATTGATCAGATCCTAACTGCAAGGCAGGTTGATCTTACAGAAATGAGCGATGCAGCTAAATACCAAAAGTATTCTGAGATTCGTGCAGATCTATATGGTAGACAGGCTATTGGCACTCTTGCAGTTACCGGTGCAGTGGGTCTTTTCATGACTGACCGGCTTACTGGCAACGGTCTTTACGACAAAGAAAAGCAAAAACTGCGGCGTGATGCGGATTGGAAACCACGTTCTATCCGACTCCCTGGTGGTGAATGGATTAGCTATGACAACCTTGGTCCTATCACTAACTGGTTGGCCCTTATAGCTGACATTGGTGACAACATGGATGTACTTGGCCCCAACGATATTGCTGAAAACTACCGTAAACTTGGCTTTGTCTTGTCATCATCTTTGACTGATAAAACTTTCCTTGCTGGACTTCAACCATTCCTGTCTATTATTAGCGGTGATGTTGGCGAACTTCAGCGTTGGAGTGGTAGCTTTATCACTAGCGCTACTATGCCTGGTTCTAGTTTGATGGCAGAAATGGGTCGTCTTATGGATCCTGGTTTGAAAGAAGTTGAAATGTCAACTTTTGATGTAGCACGTAACCGTATTCCTTTCTTGAAAAGCCAGCTTCCTGCCAAATACGATTACATTGATGGTGGTGAAGTAGGCATTCCTGATAATTTCATGGCGCGTGTTTGGAACACTTACATGCCTTGGAAAATTAGCGGAAAAATTAGTCCCGAAAAAGAATTCTTACAAATGGTTGAGTTTGATGTCCGCCCTACTCTTCGGACAAACGGCAGAGGTACTGAACTGACCAACAAAGAACGTTCACTTATTACTAAAAAAATGGGTGAAGATAAGCTTTTTAAGGAAGGAATCCAAAGAGTGATGAATTCTACAGACGGTAAAGCTTTTAGGGAAAAATTCAAAGAATTCCAAAAAGCAGGGATTGATACTGATCTTAAAGAATTTGAATTGGTTCACAGGCTTCTTCGCAGAGAACTTCGTCTTGCAATGAATATTGCTGCAGCTAAGCTGCCAAATCAAGACGAATTACAAATGAAGACGCTTTACAGCGAAGTGATTGGTTCGTTCCAACAAATGGGTATGCTCGAAGAAGCCAAGCGCTTCCAAGAGAAAATGAAAGAGTTCTCTCGTTAATTGATTTTTTAAAGCGTTATGGCTACTACTCAAAATACATATACAGGTAATGGTTCCACCACCAATTACTCATTCACATTTCCATATTTAAAAGAGGCCGACGTTAAGGTAACTCTCGACGGCGTTCTAACAACTGCATATTCCCTAGCTAACGCTACATCAGTAGCCTTTAACTCAGCACCTGCATCTGGCGTTCAGATTATCATCTATCGTGACACTGATAATGATACTAGAGCTGCTACTTTCTTTGCTGGGTCAGCTATTAAAGCTGAAGATTTGAATGCAAATTTTGACCAGCTCTCTTATGTGTCACAAGAGACTGAAAACAATTCGCTAAGCACCCTCGGTGACACCATGTCTGGTGACATCGATATGAATAACCTTTATACCGTCACCAATCTAGCCACGCCTTCAGCTACTTCTGATGCTGTACGGAAAGATTATGTAGATGCTGCGATCACTACTAACGCTGGTTATGTGACTGCATCAGAAAACGCTAGAGATGCAGCACAACTAGCTCAAACTGCAGCTGAAACTGCTAAAACTGCAGCACAAACATCTGAAACTAATGCCGCTACTTCTGCACAAAATGCAGCTGTAAACCAAGCAATTGCAAGTGCTGCTAAAGTTGATGCTTTAACTTATAGAAATGCGGCCTATGGTTACTGGGTAGACGCATCAAACGAAGCAACTGCCGCAGCTAGTTCTGCAACTGCAGCAGCTAGCTCTGCAACTACCGCATCAAACGCACAATTAGCCTGTACTTCTGCTGAAAGTTCTGTACTAGCAGCTTTCGACCAATTTGATGATACTTACTTAGGTGCTAAAGCAACTGACCCTACCGTTGATAATGATGGTGATCCCTTAACTGCCGGTGACCTTTATTACAACATTTCATCTAGTGTGATGAAGGTGTATACCGGATCTGCATGGGTTTCTGCATACGTACCTGGGGATGCAGCAAATATTCTAAGTACTGCTAGCGGAAACCTCACATCAACTAACGTCCAAGCAGCTTTGCAAGAATTGCAAGGTGATATTGATGGTATTTCTGTTGATTATAATGATGACGATGAGCTTCTTTTTGGTGATGACAATGACTTTAAAATTGTCTTCGATGGTACCTATGAGGATCTAAAATTAACATTCAATAATAGTAACGGCGATATCAAGTTTTACAATGCTGGTTCTTATTGGTTCTACAATGTTGATGGTACTAAAACAGCTGCCGTAATTAATCCGAATGGTAACGTTCGTTTAAATTTTAATGGTTTAACAAAACTAGAAACCCACGCTAATGGTGTATACATTGCGGGTATCTCTGTTGGCGAAGGAGAAGGTACTGGTACTGGCAACACAACATGTGGTCAGGGCTCTCTCTACCAAGCCACTACTGGCAGTGAGAATACTGCTGTTGGAAAGAGTTCATTATATTCCGTTGAAACTGGTACAGGTAATACCGCAGTTGGAGCCGACTCGGGAAAAAATATTGACACTGGTGCCGGTAATACTCTCATCGGCGATGGTGCTGGAGAAGAGCTAACTAGCGGTCAAAATAATGTTGCTATTGGCCAATATGCCTGCGAAGACTCTACTACTGGTTCGGGCATGATCGGTATCGGTCGGATGGCGCTTTTTAATTGCAATGCAGACGATAGTATCGGGATAGGTCAAAACACTCTTACAAATACGTCAACTGGTGATCATTGTATTGCCATTGGCAAAAATGCTTTGAATGTTAGTACCGGCGCTGATAATACCTGTATTGGTTATGAGTCTGGCAAAGCTAATACTACTGGTATTAATAACACTGCACTTGGCTATAAGGCTCTTGCGTCTAATACAAATGGCTATAGGCAAGTAGCTATAGGATACCAGGCGCTACAATCTAATACTACTGCTGATTGGAATGTAGCTATCGGAGCTGATGCTTTATCTTCCACTCAAACTGGCTCTTTTAATACTGCTGTTGGGTCTGATGCTGGAAAATCGAATGTCAGTTCTTACTTCCTGACTTGCGTAGGGTATAAATCATGTGGTGATAATACTGGTGATAGACATGCTACTTTTGGTAGCAATGTTATGCGAATGACTAGCACTGCTGTACGAAATAGCCTTTTTGGTGCTAGTTCTGGTATGGTCATTTCTTCTGGTTCTTACAATTCTTGTTTGGGTTATGAAGCACTTAGAAGCTGTACTACTGGAGATTACAACACTGGTGTAGGTTATCAAGCTTTACGGAACCTAACTACAGGCGACGGTAATGTTCAAATAGGCGGTCCTACTAGCGCAGGCTCACTTTCTCCTGTCTTTAATGTCACTACTGAAGATGATAGGGTTGTAGTCGGTAGCACATCAGTGACTAACGCTTATGTGCAGGTTGCGTGGACTGTAGTTTCTGACGAAAGGGATAAGACAAACTTTGGTACTGTTCCTCACGGTGTTGACTTTGTTAAACAGTTAAACCCAGTTTCTTTCCAATTCAAAGTTGACCGAGACACTGACGTTGCTAACGGACCGGTTAGGTACGGCTTTAAAGCTCAGGATATCCTTGCTCTTGAAGGTGAATCTAACGTTATTATCGACAATGAAGATCCTAACAAACTTAGATATAATGGTGAAGCATTAGTACCGGTTTTAGTTAATGCCATTAAAGAACAGCAAGTCATGATTGATGCTCTTACTGCACGGCTTGATGCCGCTGGCCTTTAATTTATACATCCACTAATTTATTCAATATGGATTTTACTGAAGAACAAGTAAATGCTTTGACGCTTTCTGGCTCAGCCGACGCTATTAGTCTTATCAATAGATTGCTGGCCAAGGAAAGTTTAACTGAAACAGAGCAACAACGACTAGATCGTAATGTTGCTTTTCTCAATCTTTTAGTTGCTAAAGACTGTTATACCTCAGAAGAATTACAACCACTTCGCGATGCAATCGCTGCTACTGAATCATGATTATTGCACTTATTCGTCCAATTCTTTTTAGTTGGTTGCAGTCAGATCAAACTAAAGAACTGATTGTTGACCTTTTAACTCAGCTAGCTAAATCTACCGATAATGATATCGACGATAAAGCTGTCGAATTTATTCGTAACGGTCTTTTCCCTGGTAAGTAATGGATTTGGGTGAGCCGATGGTCTTTCCGTCAATAGTAATACCTGAACCGATACAACTACCGGCTCCTATTATTGAAATACCGCAGGCGGAAGTGCCTTCATACACTCCGCTTGTGGCCCCTCCTAGCGACCTTAGACCACCTCCAGGTGTCGATACACCTAAGAAGCAGAAGAAGGCTGCTACAGAGCCTGTTAAGCCTCCCGTAGCGCCTATTACTTTACCACCTATCCCACCAGAAGTGGTTCAAGTGCAGATTCCTAACACAGATATTAGCATACCTGTACCTGAAACTTCAATTCTGGTAACTGCTGCAACGACAGCTACCGTTTCTGTTGCTGCCACCCTAACCGCCACTGCATTATTTAAACGGTTAGTGTCTTTGATGAGACCCGTTATTAAAAAGATTCTAACAACAAACCAATCACATGCAGAAAACTAAAAACTTTGTACATGACTTCTTTAGCGAAATTGTCAAAGCTTTAGTGCTTGTATGGAGCGCTGGTGTACTAACTGCTTCATACATGGGTATGCTTCAAAAAATGGATCCTACTTTTGTGGCTTCACTGCTAAGCGGTACACTCGCTTCGTATGGAATCAGCCGAATTGACAAAAAAGAAACTCCCACTAAACCATGAAATATTTTTTACTTTTGTTGTTCTTTCCTTTAGCTGCCCAAGCACAATCCGTTACACCTAATTTTACACAAGGTAGTATGCAATCTACCACCACCACAACTATTGATATTGACCGTACTATTTCTACTGAAGTATACGGCGGAGCTTATAAATCATGGTCTGGAACCAACGTTACACCCAGTGGTTCAATCGAGGACTCTTCGACAACCTTTTCAGTAACCAACGCTGGCGAGCAGTTCCAACTGGAGCTTGTAGACCGAGCAGCAGGAGTTATCGAAACCACCGACATTACCGAAACTATTCAACAAGTCTCTACTACTACTTCCTTGTCAGTCTTCTCGCAGTAGTCGTAGACTACGTCTCCGTAAACCCAGCTTACGCAGAAGAACCGACAGTCTCTAATAGTGCGTCACCTGTAGCCGCGGCCACGGGTAACGTAACCAACCAAGCTATACAATTCCAAAACACTGGAGCACCTAGTCGTCAATTTTTTGCCGCTAATAACTCTTGTAACGGTGCAACGATGACTGTCAGCCCCTTTTATACAGGTGGTGACGTACATACTGACAGCTATCAACGTACCAGTAATTTTGGACTTAGCTTAAACTTTTCCGTACCGCTTGACGGCAGTATGGTTGAACAATGTAAATCTATTGCAAAACGACACGAGCAAAAGATGCGATTGGATTACGAATTAGTTCGGGCACTTAAATGTGCTGAGCTAGGTAAAACAGGATTTATGTTTAGACCTGAAAGTCCATACGCAAAACTTTGTCACGATGTCGTTCCCATTGTGGCTTATGAGAGTTCCCAAAAAGAAAAAACTAAAGAACAAATACAATCTATCGATAACTGGTCTGGCTGGTAATGGAAAAAAAACTCTTGCACAGCAACTCTATCTAAGAGAACTACTAAAGATTGGTCCTGGTGATCGTAGTGGAGAAGAGGGTTGGAAGAAACGCCGTAAAAAACCTAAATTTAACGACGGAGACCGGAGAACCGCATGAACAAAAAAGCAACTGAAGATCAGTTTAATGAACTCCACAACCTTGTCACAAAAGAATTTTTGGCTCGCATTAAGTCTGGCGAAGCTACTACTCAGGATCTAAAAGCCGCTTGTGATTGGCTGAAGACCAACGACATGAACGGAGTTGCTGTTGAAGGCAGTCCCTTGTCGAAGCTTGCAGGCCTTATGCCTGAAATTGACCCAGAACTTGTGCAAAACCGACTTTATGGGAAACGGTGAAAACTTCAACTTACTACAAACAGAACCCTGCTGCACGTAAAAGGCGCCTTAAGCAGCAGGCAAAGTATAACAAAGGCGCTGGTTTAAAAATTAGAACGGCAGCGAACAAACTGAATAGAGAAAAAGGTACTTACGGTAACAGAGACGGGTTAGATGCGTCACACACAGGTCCTAACAAAGGAAAACTTGAAAAACCATCTACTAACCGCCGCAGACCCCGTCTTGGAAAACGTTACGCATGACACCTTTACTTCCTAGTCCTGATCACTATCTTCAAAATCTAATAACCATGACATCCTCTGAAGCAAAGCGCCTTTGGAGGCGCAGCATTAAAGAACATTTCGGCTGTACATGTGTTTATTGCGGAGAATCTTATGAATTACACGAACTTACTTTGGATCACGTTCATCCTCGCACCTACGGCGGGGAAGACATTACAAGCAATTTGGTACCAGCATGTCTCAAGTGTAATCAGGACAAAGGAAGTAGCAATTGGCTTACATGGATGAGACAAACCTTTGGGTTCCATCCAAAACGAGAGCAACTTATCATTTCCCACATTAACTAATTATGTCACGTCCAAATCTTTCACAACGCAAAGAGTTACGCAAGAAATTAACTGAAAAACGCAAAGCTACACAATCTGCGCGTGTAGTACACAAAGGACAGCGTGCAACTCTTAACGGCAAGCGTGTTATTGCTGACGGCAAAGGCAACTGGATGCCTGAAAGCCACTACGACCGTTACAGCCCTAATTTCCGTAAAGGTAAACCGGTAGGTACGTACGTTGTTGGTCGAGATCGCAGCAAACCAACCCCTCAAGGCGAAACTGCTGCACAACGCGAACGTCGTATTTTCCCTCCAACCAGAGGTGCAAAACGCAGCACCCAAGGTCGCACTGACGCAGCACGGCTTCGTCAAGACGAAAGGCGTATGATCCGCGCTTTAGAACAAGGCGGTGGCAGAACTGGTGAAGCATACGTAGGCACTGGAAAACAAAGCACCCGACCGACTAAGCCCGCTAAGGCAACTAAGCCCACAAAAGTAGCTAAGCCCGCTGGAATTAAGCCCGCTAAACCCGCTAAACCCGCTAAGCGTACTGCGGCACGGCCTTCTAATGCTAATACTAGCCGTATGCGTGGTGCAGGTCCCGCACCTACAAAACCCAAAAAGACTGCGCTCAGGGAGCAACGCGACAGTCTGCGTGAAATGATTGCACGTTCTAAGAAACGTCAAGCAGAACAAACTAAAAAGAAGAAAAAGTAAATGGCTAACGTCCTAGAGGCGTTACAAGGTGATTTCAAGCTCTTCCTGCAAGCAATGTGGGCGGAGCTTGATCTTCCTTCACCCACACGCGCCCAATATGCAATCGCTGATTACCTACAACACGGCCCCAAGCGCTTACAAATCCAAGCCTTCCGGGGTGTTGGCAAGTCCTGGATTACTGGGGCTTTTGTGCTTTGGACTCTTTTTAACGATCCTGAAAAAAAGATCATGATTATTTCGGCATCTAAAGAACGTGCCGACAACATGTCCATCTTCCTACAAAAACTAATTATTGAAACGCCCTGGTTGGTACATTTGCGTCCTAAATCTGATGACTCCCGTTGGTCACGCATCAGTTTTGATGTCAACTGCTCCCCTCATCAAGCCCCTTCTGTTAAATCAGTGGGCATTACTGGTCAGCTTACAGGTAGCCGTGCAGATTTAATGATTCTTGACGATATTGAAGTTCCCGGTAACTCAATGACAGAACTTATGCGTGAGAAATTGCTTCAACTCTGTACAGAAGCTGAGTCAATCCTTACGCCTAAAGAAGATAGTCGAATTATGTACCTAGGTACTCCTCAGACTACCTTTACTGTCTACAGAAAGCTTGCTGAGAGGTCCTACAAGCCCTTTGTTTGGCCTGCTAGGTACCCTAGGAAGGTAAGTCAGTACGAAGGCCTGTTAGCGCCGCAGCTAGTGGCTGATATGGACAACGGTACAGAGCAGTGGGAAGTGACTGACCCTGACCGTTTTGGTGAAGACGATCTGATTGAACGTGAAGCGTCGATGGGTCGTAGCAACTTCATGTTGCAGTTCATGCTCGACACAAGCCTTAGTGATGCTGAAAAATTCCCGCTTAAAATGGCTGACCTCGTGGTCACCTCTGTCAATCCTACTACTGCTCCTGACAGTGTCGTCTGGTGCAGCGATCCCCAAAACGTCATCAAAGATGCTCCCACTGTCGGTCTACCTGGAGATTATTTCTACAGTCCAATGCAGCTCGTTGGAGAGTGGCACCCTTACCAAGAGACAATCTGCTCAATTGACCCGTCGGGTCGTGGATCGGATGAAACGACAGCAGCTTATATCTCGCAACGCAACGGTTTCTTGTACTTGCATGAAATGCGTGCTTACCGAGACGGATACAGCGACAACACGCTCTTGGACATTCTAAAAGGGTGCAAAAAGTTTGGCGTGACTAAACTTGTCATTGAAACAAACTTTGGTGACGGTATTGTCAGCGAACTCTTTAAAAAACATCTAATTCAGACTAAACAAAACATTGACATCGAAGAAGTCCGCGCGAACGTTCGTAAAGAAGACAGAATCATTGACGCATTGGAACCCGTTCTTAATCAGCACCGTCTTGTTGTTGACCGCAGTGTCATTGATTGGGATTATGCCTCGAACAAAGACGCTCCCCCTGAAGAACGACTCCTATACATGCTCTTCTATCAGATGAGTCGCATGTGTCGCGAAAAGGGAGCAGTTAAACATGACGACAGATTGGATGCGTTGGCACAAGGTGTCAAGTATTTCACTGACGCTCTCGCTATTAGCGCACAAGAACAAATTAACATCCGTAAACGTGACGAATGGAATGACATCTTAAAGGCATCCATTGAAAATCCACACCAATTAGCTAACCATCTTGTACTTGGTCTCAATAAAGAACAACGAGAACAAGCACGACAAGGAGGTATTTATAAGTACTTCTAGGGCGTTCACTAACGTTCATCTAGTCTTACTTTGAGACAAAATGAGACTCATGTCATACCAATTGATCTCACGGTAGCACCCTTATAAGGGAGGGTGAAAGGGTGGATAGCCCTTCCGACAAGTGAGACAAAGAGTGGACTCGACAAACTGACAAGCTCTTTGTCCCTTTTCTATGATGACAATCAAGTCTATGATAAGTGAGCGAAGTGAGCGAAGCGAACGGATGCGAACATCATCTTCTTGATGAAGATCATAGTGACTCAATATCTATAAACATGTACATATAAACATGTAAATAGACATGTGTATAAACACGTATTCATTTAATTGATGTGATTAAGCTGGGTACTTAATCCGTATCAATATCTCTATTCACCTTCATTATGCATTCCGTATCCCTAGTCCATTCCACACCTAATGGTGATGACCTTGTTAGCTACATGGCACGTGTATCTAATCCCAATAATCAAAACAACACTGAGACCAGTGCTCGTCTAATTAAATATCTCATAAATCATAAACATTGGTCACCCTTTGAAATGGTGAACATGTGTGTAGAGATTAATACCACACGTGCAATTAGTGCCCAAATTTTAAGACATAGGTCTTTCTCGTTTCAAGAGTTTAGTCAACGCTATGCAAAGGTAGAATCAGATCCTGTAATCCCTAACATCCGTAAACAAGATCTTAAAAACCGTCAAAACAGTACTGATGACATGTCCGAATGGACTGTTCAAGAGTTCCAACTTAAAAGTCAGTATGTGTTTGATCAGGCAATGCTGCTTTATGATGAAATGATTAGTGCAGGCGTTGCTAAAGAGTGTGCAAGAGAAGTTTTGCCGTTAGCTAGTCCTACTCGGATGTATATGAATGGGACGTTGAGATCGTGGATTCATTATTGTGATCTGCGTTGTGGTAATGGAACGCAATATGAACATCGTATTATCGCTGAACAGTGTCGGGAGCTGATTAAAGAGTGTTTTCCGATGTGTTACGCCGGTTTAACGGTCGATAAAAAATGACAAAAATGTTTTAAGCCTATTCACGCGGGCCCAGGGACGAATTTACC
>CEPG01041996.1_pt1 | contig 44589 bp, 37 predicted proteins | sample 530551 | NCBI WGS metagenome assembly CEPG01 (sample SAMEA2620384, study PRJEB7988) | marine metagenome | biome: marine biome (ENVO:00000447); feature: surface water layer (ENVO:00002042); material: "saline water (ENVO:00002010), including plankton (ENVO:xxxxxxxx)" | depth 5 m | reverse complement strand
ATGACATCTCGACCCATCCGTAGCGGTCTTGTCGCATTGCGTTACCCATTGATGGTGCAAACGTACCACCCATCGCTTTGATAGCACTGCTTCCGGGGAACTCATTAATGGATTGACCGAGTATGGTTGCTAACTCTTCACCGTTTTGACAACGTGTTGCATCGACTACAATGAACTCATCTTCATACAATGATGCTACATTTTCACTGGTTACACCTGTAACGAAATTGTTTGCAAGTTTTCCTGATACACGGAATGCAGTTGGGTGTACATCATTGTGTCCTATTTTGACTTTGTAATCGCTGATGTCGTGCGGTGGGTTGAATGACAACTGGTTGTCCATCCAAGAACCACCGGGGTGATAGCCACCGTCCATATGGAAGCACAAATCAGCACCCATGGCGATACCGTAGTACATAGCACCTACAAACTTGTACGGGTGGGCTTTTCGATAATCTTCAATGTTTGACGTTGTTACACGTACACTGTTTGTGAAATGTTCACCATAGTGCGAACCATGTTCAGGACGTTGTATAAGACCAGCACCAGTAGTTGTACCAATGTTGGGTACACCTTGTGCTGGTGACCAGTTCCATGTTGTATTCCAATGGAATACTTGACGTGCTGATTGATACGTACTTGACGGCGGTCCGTATTTATCGTCGGAGTTTTTGATTTCATTTGGTAAATTTTTGTTAGCAGGTACTTTGCTCCATGAATTACCAGTTGTGACAACATAACCGGGGTGAGGCTGTTCATCCGAATCTACTGTCGTCATTTCCGTAAACGGGAAGGCTTGACCGGGACCAAAGATAATGTACGTCGTGTGTGTTTCGCCCACATCTGTGTCTTTGTATCGAGCGTTTGGATTAGCCACACGCAAGACAAGTGGTGATGGTTTTTGTTGTACAATACCTGCGGTGTATCTCGCCTGTACATGCGCTGGCGTATTAACGTGAGCCGCATGAGCACCACCCGCTAAATCAGGAGAAAGGACATTGTTACGATTGGCTACTGGGTGCGACAGACTACCACGATGTTGATTCAATAACGGAGTAGCAGGGAAGAATGCAAGTAAAGCGTTACAGTCTACAATAGCAAACGAAGTAGAAATCTCGTTAGCATTCTGTATACCTGCTGTACCTGTTGGTCCATTTGAATAAGGATGAGTATAGAACGATGAATAATCGTTTTCTGTACCATCATTGATGTCCAGTACTACTCCACTAAAACCACCACCAAAGTACAGTGGTACTGAATGGTCGTTGCTGTCTTTTGCACCCCTGAAATATACAATTGGTTCTGCATCTACAGCACCAAATGAACGACGACCGCCTATTTTTTGATTACCAAACCGCATCAATATATGGTCTTCATTGCTGAAATTTGCAGTGAAATGGTCTACCCAATCTTGGTTTGCAAAATCATCTCTTCCCCACTCAACCCGTTGAAGAGAAAACAGATTTTGTACTGATGTTAATAGTGCATATTGTTTGTCTGTGAAGTAAAATCGCTTTTGTTCACCAAAAGAATGCTCTTTATCAAACGTATCAATTGAGGTGGCTTCTTGACCTGAAGGCACAAGCGCATGAGTAATACCGTTATCTGTAGTTGTATGGTAAAAGTATTTTTGGCTGTGCTGATAATGGTTGAATAACAACATTTCGTTGTTGAGTGCAGGTAAGATATGGTCACCGCTTGTTGATGTGAATGTGATACCCTTGAGGTTCTTTCGCCATGCATCGACTGGTACAGGGTCGTTAAACGAATCGACAAGGATAGGCGTAGGGGTGTTGGCGTGATACCCTCGTCCTTTTGTACGAATTTGCAGTACTGTTCTTGGAAGATACCCTGCATCAATCTGTCGATTCTTGTCAAGCAGTGCATCGCTTATCGGTTGATGTACAGCATCGGATGATGTACTAAATTCGTAAATACCAGTAGCATCTTTTGCTAATGTTTCGTACTCCCCGTACTCAAGATGAGCCGCTTGTATAGCATAATCGGTGTGTAGTTTTGAAGAGAACATGCGTGAAATTGGTGTAGCACCACGTTGTGGGTTGTGCGAGCGTACAATAATTGCATCCTCGGCTACGCCCCATTCACCGAGCGTACGACCGTCACAGGCATACAAATGACGTACATCAACTGCTATTCCATCTTCTTGATTCGGATTAGGGTGATTGATGGCTACGTTGGTAGCGTACGCAAGTACTTCATCGGTAACCAGTGTTGTCCAGTTAATACGTGATGATAGTAACACACGCATGGTGTTGTCCGAAGCGTGAGGTTGTGTCCTTGTTGCATCTATTACAGTTCCACTACTGACGTAGTGAGATGATACAAAGGATTCTCCACGTACCCCATAAAAGATGTGTGTACCCGTTATATCATCCACTGTACGTGATTCGTAAGATAGTGCATTTCCAACAAATCCATCAGCAGTTGTACCTGTAAATGGGTCATGTAAATGTATGACACCATTTGAGTGAGGGTAACCAAGATAACCAAGTAAATCAGGATGGTTTGCCAATGGTGAAGACGATGCGCTTGTGTTGAATGGTGCTTCAAACACAACAGTGAGTGTGTTTGCTGTACCATCCCATGTTACCTCCGCATCAACTCCAGCATCAGGAGCGTACATACCTCTCCATCGGTTACCACGCCATTTAGAAAGTTGAAGTCCTGATACATCTAAGCGACCAGTAGGGTCACCCCAACCGAGCATATGACCACCAAGAGTAAAACCGCCCATAGAAACATCATCATCATTGATGTGAATAATAACTTCATCTTCTAAGGTAGAAGGCAATGTAGTATTTTCATCGGAAAACGCTTGACCGAATTTACGGTAGACATAACGTACACCATATCCACGACCTCGATGGTCTGTGAATCTAAACCCATACAATGGTGTATCGCCTATTGCGTCTTCTGTAGTTTCATTTGGATTAACATGCGCTGTGTATGAAGCAATAGCAGTCGGGTCATTGTCACCAAACTTAATGGCTTCACCGTACTTGTAATCAAATCGTTCATCACCTCTTCGACCAAAACCATGCTTACCTGCATCGGGTGCAAAACCGGGTACTCCTGATGCTACAAGACCTCCAAAGTTGATACGACCAATCGCTTGCTTACCTGCACGCAATCCTTCAACAAGATTAGTTGAAAGACCTTGAACTTCAAACGATTCGTCTGATACCGTATTGTGATTGATGCCACCAATACGTGCCGACACATTGCGGTTTTCTGATGCTGTGTTTGATTTACGATTACCAACATCGTGATTGTTTGTGAATGGCTCATCGGGTTCTTCTTGGAGCACGTATTCACGCAGTGTTGTAACAGGAGCAAACGGGCGACCATGCTTGTTAAGAGGCATTGGTGCTGGATGCATGTTCTCGCCCAATGTTTCATCAGGCTGACACCAAAAGTTACGGAATCGCCCACCGTGTCCAATAAGGAATTGCGGCTTGTAGTTCGATTGACCCTTACTGTTGTCAAGCCATACACAGAAATTACGACCTGATGCACCGGGTACGGTGGAGTGAATGACAATTGAGAAGCCCTCGTTGCCATTCATGTCTTCAACAACACGTCCAATGTGAGCACGTACATACCCCATGTGGCTACCACGGTCGTGAGTATCGAATGCTTCTTCTACAAACCACCACGGTGCAGGGTCATAAGTTGAACCCGTAGCGGCGAAATCAGCATTGATGTGTGCGCTACTGGGGTCTTTTGCATCAGATGTAACATCCTGTCGTACACCAATACGTGTGAGGTCAAGACTTTCGCTTTCACCGGGGTATTGTTGAGATGGACGACGGGCATGAGTTCGACCGTTCTTTGCCCCACCTTGATTGATTAAACGTACAATTTCACGAGTAGCGGCCTCAATATCCGTCACACCCTCTTTGACACCAACTTCACCGCAATCAATCACCATACGACGTACGAAATCCATTTCTGTCCAATGTGGTAAATGCTCCAAGCGGTCTTCTTCATGACTTGTTAAGTCGAGTGTAGTAGAGCGTATGCCCTTCAAGCCCAAGAATGCTGAAATACAACGTGTACCATCAGGTGTGTCGAACAGTGTACTTGCATCACGGAAACTGTATAATGATGGGTCTTTGGACAACCTGTGTAGTTTCAAAGCCTCTACGAATCTATCTCGGCTTGGTAATCGAGAAATCTTATGCTTCTCATTCGCCCAATACGTTGAAGCCACAGCAGGTTCAACACGAGGCAACGCATTATCACTTACAGCGTAGATGTTACTATTGTAACCATACATTAGTCCTGAATGTACAAAGTGACCGTGACCTTTGCCCATCAACTGTTTGTTGTTTCCTCTTGTTGTAGGGTCTTCAATCAAGAAATTTGCATCACTATTCGCTATATCGTGTGCATAGGCTGATTCGATAAACTTTGATTGTTGCGTGCTACGCAGGTATTTGTTTTCGCTTGGGAATCCATTGGCTACGTCAATTTGTGTTGTAAAGTAATGCGGTGCACCACCGTTGTGAGATACCAAGAAACGGTCGAGTTTTGCTACACCACCTGCGTGTACAATGTCACGACCAAACCCAATGTTCGGTGTAGCCGCACTTGATTGAACCTGCATATGTAGGTCATGGAATGCAATAAATTCACGGTCATGGGCTACATCGTAGAGCAATACACGAGCATGACCTTCGGTAGCAAGATACGGGTCTACGTAGGCTACTCTCGGAACGTCTGTATACGAACTACCAAGCAATGATTCGTAATTCAACTCAATTGTTTTATTGATGTGTTGAGCCAAATTTTGCGCCGTTTCCAAGCACGTATTTCCAATCAAGAAATTCTCAAGAGGTATTGAATCACGAGGACGACTGGCAAGTGAACCACGACCACCGTTGAAACCTTTCCATACAAGATGCTCATTGTAAACACCACGACTCTTACAGAACAGACCTTCCACCGCATGTGGATTGTTCATGGTCATGTTCATCCATACGGTATCACCGTTTCGCATACCACCTGCGGCGAATGGATTAAGCCATGTGGCGTTCAATATACCATCATGGTCTTCAGGGATGATACTATCTACTGATACACGAATCTTGTCACCTACTGCAACAGCACAAGCATTGTTTGCTGTTAGTGTAATGATTGTGTTTGTCGTACCACCGACGACATCAGAAACAACCGAAGATACCTTACCAAGATAATCAATGTCACTTCCCGATATATCATCAATGTACAACTCATCGTCTTTGCGTATATTCAATCCTATTGTATTTGATGATGCAAGCCTATCCGATGCAGTAGTAGTAATCTCAATTGTCGTAGTAGTATCGCTCGAAGCCGCTACAGCAACAGTCCATTGTTCAGATGTATCAGGAAGGAATGTCAATGCTGTACGCTCAACAGTAATTGCCGTAGAAGCGGATGCGGCTGAATGTAATGCACGACCGACTCGCTTGAGTTTCAGTGTAGCGTTTTCAAGCCCAGTAAGTGACGTACTTGCTGATTGACAATATACAACGTTAGGTTGGTCTGTAACGCCACCCAAATACGAAGAAATTCTACCTAAGTATATGAGTTCATGAGTAGTTCCATCCGATAGTACAATTTCTGCAACGTACATCAAATCTCCTTCACTCACACTAAGCACGTTGGAAGAATCCAGTGTGTATTCATTTAATTCAGGAAAAGTGCTTGCGTCTTCAAGTGTGATTGAGTACAATCCACTGCTGTTTGATACCGATTTTATGATTGATTGTGCTACGCCCGACTGCACTCGTGGAGCATGAGGATTGACAAGTGGACCTGCTTTGATTTCAATTGCACTTACGTACTGTCGAAGACCATAGTCAAGATTACCGCCTTGTGTTTTGACGTTGGCATTGTCGTAATAGTACGGTGAACGTGCTTCATAATCAGAAGAAGGTGTTTCATTGTCAGATGCTATTGGAAGTAAATTTTCACTGCGGTAGCCCTGTGCAATAAAGAGAGCAGTTTGCGGCACTGCGCCTTCAAAGAAACCCTTAGCGTACGAACCTGATATGACACCACTCGTTCCAGTTTCATGCTCATCAACACGAAGATAACCATCGCTACTGGGGTCATTACGGTACACACACCACATGCCGTTTGCCAAGAATGCACGTCGATAACGAGGTAGTTTCTTCATGTTGCTATATTCAAACACCGATGTATCAACAGGCGGGAAAAGCGATGGATGCGACACATAAATTTTGTAGAATTTACCGCTTGAATCGTACTCTACTTTTGTAATTGTTGTAGAGGAAACGTAGTTTTGATTGTTGATGTTGTAGGAATAGGCTGATGATGCAGTACGGTCGGCTACCTGAACATCGTCGGCACGTCGTCCAACAGGTGTAGGGTTCCAAGTGTGCGCTGTATACGTAGCATCAATGTGTATTTTCATGCTGTTGTCAGGTCCGGGGAATACGTTTTCGTTCTCATGGTCAAAAAATTGCTGTGGGAAAAACGGTATCTCAACCATTGCACGAGTGCTTGAGTATTGTGAACCCAACTGATAATCATGCGTCACTCCGTCCATTGACTGGAATAAACGGTCATTGACTGTGCTACCGTCTTGAACAAGTGAATCATCGTTGAAATTATCATCGTTGTAAATAGATTCGGAAATCGCTTCCGTAACACTGTTTCCTGAAGTAGCAGTACCTCTTAGTAAACCTGTTTCTTTGACCCAAGCGTAAAAACTTGGTACGGCAGTTCCGTCACTTGTTAAGAAACGGCCTTCACTCACAGCGTCAGCATCATTTTTGAAAACAAACCCAACCCCAGTTTTTGCTTCATAAAGCGCACTTGCACCATCAGCAAGATAGACTCGGCCAACCTTTGGAAAACAATACGTTCCCCATGAAACCAAATCGGGCGACTGATTGTTCAGTGGTCGAATTGTAATAGAATCGGTAACACCGCTTGTTGTGCTGTTTGTAGCAACAACTTCTGTTGCCTGTACAGCACACATTCGCCGTGTAGAGCCGGGTAGACGCATTAGCGGAGAAGGGTCGAAGGTGGGCTTGGTATTGACCGCCCCTTGACCGGGACCGCCAAGCGTGACAGTAACGACAGGCGCATTGGGTTCAATCTCTTTGACGACGTGAGAATCAGGCGAACCACTACCAAGGACATTGACGTTTTGCGATAGTGCGCTTTCAGCAATGCCGTGAATAGTTACCTCGGTGGTATGCATATTACTGTCACCATCGACCTTTTCAGCAATGCTACGAACTCGTCCACGAGTCATAAGTTCAAGCAATGTAAATTCTGATTGTTGTATACTTGTCATAGTATTCAACTTGTTCAATTGATTCGTGCGATTTCGATTCGTAGGATGAATAAACAATCTTCCTTTATTTTCATCCAATGTAAGTGTATTGTCAATAACATCAAACATTTCAAAGGTATGACTTTTCAAAGTCATTGGTGAAATATCAAATTCCCCAGTGCTTGTTTTATCAGCGATTGGTTGTAATACACCATTTGTAACAGTATTGCTTTCCAAACCTGTGCTTGGATTCAATAAAATTTTATGATAAACGGATTCATGTACAGCGTTATTGTGTGATTTATTGACAACCTTCGGTGCTGATGCAGGGGTAGCAGTGGTATCGTTTACAGGAGTGTAATTGACAGGACAAGTAGAAAAATCAAGTTCGGCATCATTTTCCTCCCCGCCTGTGCTGTCGCCCAGTAATGAATGTGGATTTTGTAGTGCTGTGCTTAATGTAGTGTCCGTGGCAGTTACATCAATGTAGCCACCGGGTGAAAAGAGCACTGTGTTTGCAAGGTCACTGGTAATCACATCAATGACACGAGTACCACTACCTAAGTCAAAAGACCCTGCTGGTACAGTTTTTTCAACCATGAGCATCGGACCACTAATCCCCATGCTTGCACCTGTCAGGTCAATTGCATTGTAGTGAATTTCGACAAACGGTGCAAGATTATGAGAGGACTGTAATGCAGGTACTTTGAGTAACGCAATGCGAGATTCTTTTTCAGGTCGTAAATGGTATAATCGTGTATCAGCATCATCGTACAGTAAAGGGACGGGGCCTTTCAAGAAAAACGGTTGTGCATCAAACGTAGCACCACCGATAGCGATAAGTTCTTTCTTACTTGCAGGTAAGCCATTATTGACTATAGATTGAACAGGGCTTGAATTGACAAAATCCAATACTTTACCAACAAAATTTCCAGTAAAAGTGTCTATTTTACTGTTCATTGTAATAGCGTTACGAAGGTTAGATTGACTTGAATCGAAAGATAGCGATACTACATCAGCACTACCATCCATAAGTTGGTCTACACTCATTTCTGATGGTTTTGGTAATTTTCGCATGTACTCATGACCGACAATGTGCGACAACGCATGTCGCCCACTGTGTCCTACCTGAAACAGTTCATCAAGATGCGAAGGCCACGTAACGGCAAAAGGATTGTTTGTGTCTACACTGGATATTGCCATACGAGAAGAGTAGACTAAACCGTGGTTTTCATGCTCACTTTCGTCTAATACCATTTGGCCTGTACGGTCAAAAATTTGCGAACCATAGTGCGGAGGTTGATACGGTCGTCCCGTCCCATTATCAATCAATAAGTCGGCATTGACAACAACGAAGTAATTGTCCACGTCAGCCGTTCTTGAGTGAAGCAAACCTCGTAACCCATTCGTACCATTTACAAAATCAACGTGTATGCTTGATATGGTGATTGTACCGTTGCTTCCGTCAATTGAATGTAATCGTACTCGTTCAGGCGGTTTTTGATTAGGCTTGAATGTGTTTTGATTGATAGCCCCTGCGTTAATGAGCAGGTTGTAGGGCGTGTGTGCTACAGAAAGTGTCGTTGGAGATGCAGGTGTGGTATACAAATCATTGACTTTGTACTTACCCATGCTGTATGGTGATACAGTAAAATCGGTAACTGGGCTACTGTTATCATATGCTTTACCTGTTAGTTTAGCAATTAAACTTTGAGCGTCGGCTGTTGCAATTGTAAACGTCGTCGTGCTTCCATCAGTTGCGGCTGTCACCGCATTCATCGTGTAGATTGTTTCAACAATATCAAGCGGTTCTTCAAACCTGTACATACCCGTTGTAGCATCTGTCATTGTAGGCATTTCAGGTGCAAAAACGTTTACACCCGCACTATCTGAAAAATGCAATGCTTCTATTGCTCCACGAAATTGTCCTCCCTTACCACCGACGTAAATGTGACCATCCACAGGTTTTGGACGAAACGATTCTGGAAATTCTTCAAACGCTATACGTTCACCATTAACATGCATCTCCATAAGATTGTTCTTGTACGAACAGACAACATGATACAACGGTCGATGCTTAAAATTCAAACTGGTGGCTTCACCATATGTACTCGTGTCGAAACGGTTGTACGTATCGTGTATACCGCCAAATTCCTGTGAAGGGAATACAATACCGTCGTATCGTGTTGCAGTTTCAGTTGCACTTTTGATGAACATGCTTTTGTCACCTGAAGGTGTCTGCATCATTAACTCAAATATCGCTGGACCCGCAGTATCTACAGTACCAAGAGTAATGCGAAATTGATTTTCTCGCTCGACAACTATTCCACCACAATCGGGTATAACCCATGCTTCGATTACAAAATCGGAAAATTCAGTTGCGGCTATTGAACTTTCAAGTTCTTGCTCACCCAGTGTTGTAATAGGAGTTTTTACACTACCACGATGTACACCTGTGCTTGCAAAACGACTTTGAGGGATAACAATTGAATCAGACACACCATCGAAAAAGAAAGCATGACTTGTTCTTCCAATTGCGACCATAACAACACCTACAAAATCATGTTTGTTGCGACCAAAAGAATAGTGAATGAATAGACGTTTGGTTCACCACCAACTTGTACAAACGTTGCTTTATCAACAGCAACTTTCATTCCAGTAAACGTTACTCCACCATCAGTAACATCAAAATCAGTTCCGGCTGTGCGACCAAACTTTGCAAAATCTGTATTCTTGTTAGCAAATGTACCTGTACCAAATCCAGCAGTTGAATACATTACTCTCGATAAATGTTTTTCACCAGTTGGAACATCAATAGAAGAAAGATAGGGTAATTGTAGACCTATAATGTAGTGAGAATTTGAATGGTTACTGTCTTTCCACCTGTTTTGAGAATTTGAAAGAATAGCATAGAGTTGTTGTACAATATCACCTGCACTCAAATTTGCTGTAGAGGTGGCTTCGATTCCTTTATTCATCGTTGTCATTCGTGGTTCAGAACCTACCATTGTTGCGTGAGGGTAATACATGTCGTTTGTGTATGAAGAACCAGTGGGTACATTTGTGAACGTAATTTCAACAGCCATGTTTGCACCATTTCTACCACTGATGATTTGTGAGTTTAGTGTTGGAATCTCATTCGTGATTAGGTTGTGTAAACCCGTTGCCATTTCAGCCGCAGTTTTTGCCGAAGTACCGTTGTGATAAGACAGTATATACTCATCAGATGACGAAGTGGTATCATACCCTGCGGCGGCATTATTTACACCGAAAAATACTGTAAAAATATTCTTTTCACCTGCCGTTACTGTGCCTCTCCAAAACTGTATGCGATTGTAATCAGCAAAAGCATCGTTATTCAATACACTTGCATCTAAATTATTATATGTTCCTTGTGAGGCTGAAAAAGGCACTATTGAAGAAACAAATTGTGTAGAATGATTCAAATTTGTAGAAGCGGCTATAGAACTAAAATCAATGATAGCACTCGCCGCTTGACCTGTCGATGACAGTACAGCGTCACCGTCTGTTATTACGCCCTCAAGCGTAATGACGCTGTTGGTAAGATTCAAGTCAGCAGTGACCCTCGTAGAACCCGAAGCGGGAACAGGTATTGCCATAACCTTCCTATCTATGTCAATCGACACACTGGTACAAGCCAACTCATAGAACCGCCCGTTTTGACTTATCAGGCGCACAGGTGTGGTAGAGTGTCCACTGCTCATCCGTATCGACCTCGCATGGTTGTACCGCCAATACTACGTGACATTTCTTGTTGAATCATGTTACCAATCTCTCGTGCCAGTTGTCGCTTATCGGTGCGGTCGGTGATGCCACTGGCATTTACATTGATGTTGAAAGTAGAACCGCCTCCGCCCAAGTTTGTACCCGCTACAATGGTGTCCTTATCGTTGAACGCAAACGTACCTTCGGGCCCACTAAGGACTCGACTGTATCCTACTGGTCCCATGACTGCATCATCAAATAATGAAGTTATACCACCAGTAATACCGCCGATAATACCGCCACCACCACTTGCACCACTTAACGCTCCCCCGCCCATATCTTTGAGCATATTGAAAGGTTCCATAAAAATTCCAATAAGGTCTTGTGCTAAACGCATAGCCCCTGCTTTAATTTGTTGAAAGGCATAATCAATATTATCACGTATTTGCCCTGAAGCGTTTTTCCAAAATTCGTCTTTCGACCACTCAGGTTCATCGCTCGATGTAATCAACTCATCCCAATCAGCCGCTAATTTATCAGCACCCGCTTTACCTTCTGTAGCAATAGTATTGCTCAATGTTTGCCAAAGTTCATCTGTCATCCAATCAGGTTTGGTTCCCAATTCAAGGAAGTCTTCCCATTGTTGGTCAGCCATACCCGCCGAAGTGTCTTGTAGACGTTGCCAAGATTCTTCATCCATCCAATCAGGTTTTTCTTCCAAGTTGTAATACGAATACCATTCTTGTTTTGCGGCATCTTTTCCTTTTTTCCCAAGTTCTTCCCAAAGTTCGTTGGTCATCCAATCAGGCTTTTCACCTTGTAAATTCAACATGCCGTCCCAATCTTGAGCCGCCATAACAGAAGCCTCTTCCTGTAACTTTTGCCACAGGTCAGGGGTCATCCAATCAGGCTTTTCTTCCAAGTCCAACATTTGGTCCCATTCTTTGTTGAAAGCGGCAAGAACTGCCTCTTCAAGAATTTGAGCCTCATTGATGGCAGGTTTGAACATACCAGTTAGCATATCCCCTACAGTGCCTATTGGGTCTGTAACAGCGTCAAAAACAGCCTTGAATGTATCTCCGATACTTTGTATTCCATTCAGAACAGGGTCAAGAAACGTACTTTTGAACCAATTCCATATATCGCTAATGGTGTTTTTAATCACTTGACCTGCCATCTCAAAAGCCGGTCCAATCGCTCTTGCGGCATTGGACATTGAAACAAGTGTTGCAAGTGCTGTCATACTATCCCTCAATCAAAATCTTCCGGAAAGTTGTAATCCAGTTTCACTATCTCCCTGTCACCGACTTTAGCCCTTAGTCGTTGTTCCTCTCTTCTTTCCTCTTCCCTTTTATTCTGTCGCTCTTTGATAACCATAGCCCATGTAAGTGATTGTTGGAAGAGTGGTCGTGGCATGGCGTATACTTCGGCAAGGGATATGTTGTAATGTGTCGCTATAATGTACGCCCATTGTTGTATCTGTAAGTTGTAGTCGTTGGGTTCCTCGTACTGCTCTTTCTCCATAAATTGCGTGACCGCTACTCGGTCACGTTGGTAAAATTTCCAGTCATGTCCTCCAAAATCTCATTGGGTTTTGGAAGGACTTTTGCTATTTGGTCGCCTACGTACCCCTTGAGGTCAAGCAACTCTTCGGGTGTAAGCACAGGATTTGTTTCAACAATCCAATGAGTGAAAGCGTATCTCCAGTAAGCCTGTAGGTCGAACTTTAGTGTACCATTGCCTTTGATTTGCATAAGTTGTCCAGTCGCCTCTTGTATGTCAAAGTAGGATATGTCCTTGACCCACACTTCCATGTAAACAGATGGGTCGTCCTTATCTACTGAAATGTCATACTTCGTCGGCTGTTTGTTCTTCAACAATAGGTTCTTGTTCTCCATTAAGGTCTTCTTCATTCGTTTCCTCTCCATTGGATGCGGCTACCTCTTCGGTAGGGGCTTCCGAATCACCGTCAAGGGCTACCTCTTCGGTAGGGCTATCGGGTTCTTCTTCGGGAATAATACCTTCATCGTTCTGCTTTAATCGCAAAACTATCTCGGCTTTTGTACCGTATACGGGTAGACCTCGCTCTTTGCATAGGTCACGAAGTTCCGCTACGGTGAGTGAATCGTATTGTAGGTCGGTAGGGAATGGGTTTGCATCAGCAGGTGCAGGTGGTACTGGGTCACTCTTGACCTCTACTTCTTCAACGACCTCTTCTACAACTTCTTCTACAACCTCTTCAACAGGATTGAGTTGTTCAGTGACATAATTGTGAATAACGCAAATATCCAAACGAAGTTCGGTTGGGAGAGGCACTCCGTTCATCATGCATACCCATTCAAGGTAACCTTGCATTCCGAGTCTTCGACATTGGTTTAACGATGTAATCATACTTTCACCTCAATACTTCAAAATGGTGTCACGAGCAAGCACTTTGATGCTCTTTGGCATAATCTTGAGTGTACTCTTCATTGCACCTTTGTCTTCAGGGATTTGCATTGGTGCTTCGACAACGTAGTACTCATCAATCAGAATAACAATTTTTTCTGTATGGTCTGCGGTAGTGCTACCTCGTGCTTGCTTTTCAAATTCAACAACAATTTGATTGGTTGTCGCACCTTCACTGTTTACGCTAAACGACGTACCTGCACGCATCTTGTGGTAAAAGATAGGGTCATCAACAACAATCTCCATAGTCATCTCATAGGATGTTTGACCTTCAACCATAATCGAAGTATTACGACTACCCGCAAACGGCACAGCCGATTCAGCCGAATCCGTTGAAGTATGCGTGTTGTTGATGGTATGGAATCCTTGCATACCAGTTGAACCAGTAAGACTGAAACTCAATACTTGCGCTACAGTAATACCCGCAGTCGTGATTTGTCCATTGTAGAACATAAACGGTTTTTGTGTACCAATACCAATACCTGATTTCAACCTATCAACAGCGTTGCTTGCTGTGTCATCAAACATACGATGAGGATTGTATCGACTCGTTGATGTACCGGGTGCTTCTAATCGCCCTACATCGGTATACGTTAAGGCTGAATTAAAATTGACAGACAATCGCAAAGCGGCATCGTTGTCAGTTGTGAGTGTAAAATCAGTAACTTTACAACCTCGATAAATACGTGTCAATTCTTTTGAATCAGTCGATGTACCTACTGCTCCACTTCCTGAAAATGCAACATCACTTCGTCGTTGTGATACTTCAAGACAGAATGAAGGAACTTCGCTACGACCAAACAGAAGATGCGTTATTGAGTTGGTTATTGTTTGCGTTGATGCGCCAATATCAGGGGCGTTTGTGCTCGGTAATGCACTGTTGTCGTATTCAAAACATTGCACATCTGAACCATTTGGATGTGTATACGAAAGCGGTTGGTCGAGATAAACCACATGGTCTACAGCAGAAGTACCAACAATGCGACGAATTTCATACCCATTTGCTTTATCAAAATCCCTATCGGTAATCAAACCATCCCAAGTACTTTGAGTAGCAGCGTGGTCTGTTACAATATTAACAACGGGTGAAGCATCACTAACCCCTGTATCTTTGAAAAGTATGTATCTTCCTTTGCTAAAATTTGTTGCCGAAGTCAATGTGACATGTGATTGCCCTGCGTGTGCCTTAGCCGCAAGTGTGTTTGTTGTACCCGATGTACCAATGTTACCAACAACTTCGTTACCCAAACAATACTTCAACCATCGGGCTGAATGAAGATTGACTTCAAATGAACCACCTTCGGTAATGTACTTACCGGGTACTTGCACCGATGTATCTCGACCAAGCCCAACAACGTGGTATCGCTTCAAATCGACCTTTGTTTCAGGTAGTGCAATTGCGTTTGCAATGCCCAAAAATTGGTCGATAAATAGCGACTCACTTGGGTCGTCTGTATTTGTTGCTCTTGATACGGAAGCAGTGTCCAAAGGAGGAGTTTTGAAAGGCAAAATTTGCATTGTATCTCCCGCACCAAACGCTCCACTGTGTGCCATTTCAGGGCTTATTTTGAATGTTGTACCATCGTTCTCAATGATTGTGAAAATCTTTCTGTCAGTAGCGTCACCAAGACCTGTAAATGTGACTTGAGAACCAACCAGTGCATTCTTTGGGTATTTTAATTTATGAGCACCATTTTCAAAAATTTCGTCATTTAGTTCAGATGAAAATGTAAGTGTAGTGACACCACCACTGTTTGCGGCACTTATCGACACATCAGTACCTTGACGAATAATCATGCCCGTTTCGGGGGCGAATAAGACTTCTGAAACATCTCCCTTGTAGACTGTCGATGGCATTTTTTATCACCTATGGTATCAATTCTGCGAGTATCACTACTTCTATCTGAAACGTCATACGAAATAGAATTTTGCTACGGTCACTTAGGTCGGTTCGTGTCTTGAATACTAACCGGTCAAAATTCGTTCCATCCCCCTTTCGCTTACTGTGGACAAGTCTTCGTATCTCGTTCTCAAGCAGTTCCAAGTGTTTCCTACCCTTAACTGTTCTCATGTCTACGGTTATGTTTATACGTGTTGTAACAAAATCGTAGAACAGTTCAGGAGCCTCTTCGTTGTGCGCTGTTTCGTACAGTAGGACGTAATCGTGCTTCTGTAAATCAAGACGCTTGCCGTGTTCAGGAGAGGTATCAGTGATGTCCAAAACGACTGGTCGGTAGTTACCAGTATTGGCTCGATTCCAATCCGTCTTGAAGATGTCAAGCAGGGCTGTAAGACCTTCCTTCCATGTTGCAACCATGCTATCACCGCTTCTCCTTTAGGCGTAGGCCGTAGGTGTCGCCCATCGGGACTCGACGTACTTCGGCTTCTTCGATGGTGTCTTGGTAGGTTTTCAAGACAATTTCGCCATTGACGTAGCGCATTCCATTGTTTGCAAGTTCAGGGTGTATTCGTAGCATACTCTCGTCCGTTGCTTTCTTTAGCCTATTTTCTTCGTCCTTGTTGAGAGGCAAGCCTTGCTGATTGATGATTTCACCATCTTTCATCATGAAACCAAGTGCAACGAGTTCGATGTTTTGCATACGTTGTCGCAGGTCAGGTGGACTATTGACAAGTTGCTCAATGAGGTTTCTTTGAAAATTAACATCTTTCAATATCAAATCATTGGCTACTTCGTGGTATTTTTCGCCCTCTTTTGACCATTCACGAATAGGACTCTTCCTCAATTGAACACCACCATTTCGATGTACTTTGGCAGGGTTCGGTCGATTTCAGATTGATACAATTGTATTTTACTGGTTAAATCAACGTTTTGAGTACCTTCAGGAATCAACACGCTGCGGTCATCAGCCATGAGCAATTCGATAGCCACCATCTTCGTACAGATGTCTTCAATGGCTTTCTCCAAGTAACGTTCACCGCAAATGTACGCTACCTTGATGGCATTCCATTCAAAGAACGGATAGGAGTTGTTGAAGTAAACGATGCCTTGCTCGTGGTCAAGCCACCAGTCACGTAGACGTGCCATATCTCCACTGCTTGAACCACCCTGTAAATCGACAATGAACTTGTGTTGAGAAAATTTTTCTGTGGTAAGAGGAGTGTACCAACCGCCTTCTGTTGCAGACTGCCAAGCAGTACCCGACCAACGCTCAATACCCAATAAAGAAGTAGATGTTTTCTTGGTATATCGGTAAATTTCATTGTCCTCATCCACTAGCACACCCGATTTGAGAAAGCCGTCTGTAGATGCGAAGGTGATACCATAAAGACCGCTATCAACTACTTTACCAGTAATTGCTTTTTCAGTCTTGGTTGTTTGAGATATTTCAATATCACTTGAATCGGTAACAATGCTGCATTCTTCCCCCGCTTTGACAGGACGCATTGAGGTAATTTTAACGACACCTGTTCCGTAGTCGCTGTTGGCCGAAGCCAAAAATTCATTGTGAACACCTACATTGGAACTGGAACCTTCCAACTTGAAAGTAGAGTCCGTGGCCCCTACACGCTTGGTAAATTCTACGGCGGTTTTGCTCACCCTGTCCTCTTTGTTGATGAGGTCGGCTAAATTTTGCGCCGCAGTGGTCGCATCAAAATCTGCACGCCAATTATCGGTATTACTACCAACATCAAGGAAAGCAGTACCACCGTTGCCCACGCCAAGCGCAATCGTCTTCCCAGTAAGATTTGAGGTGTCGTCCAATTTGATTCGTGCTTCAGCCCCTCCAATTTCACGATAATCATCTCCTTGCCACAATTCAATGCGAAGTATTTGTTGAACATTACGAAACAAAAGGGGAGCAGTACCAACGTAATCCGTATAGTAACGTCGTCGGTATGGCTTGTAGGTATCGAAATTAATGTACTCGGCACTCACCAAGTATGGTCGCCAAGAGTTGTGCGTTACGTTATCAATGCGGTCTTGCATCTTGAGGATAATATGGTCTACTTTGGCTTTGGTTACGCCTCGTGTTTTACCGTTGGTAAACGAGGCTTGATTCTGTACGTACCCGTTGTCGGCTACCTGATATTCCGATGCAGTAATGGGAGAAGTAGTGAACGTAATTTTGACATGACCAGTGCCCGCACTGTCACCACTTTCGCTTGCTCCTATGTCTGAAATCTCCAAGTCTTCTTTACCGAATGGGTCAGCATCGCTGTATAAGCGTACTTTATCTCCAATAGTAAATCCATGATTACGGAAGTCTGTACCAGTAATGTAAACAGCATTGGTATCAGCATCAGCCGACATCAAGACTGCTTCTTGCGGTCCAATATCAAGGAGGTCAGCAACTTTTTGGGCGGTAGTATACACAGTAGCAGTCGGGTCGAGTGGCCTTGTTTCAGGTTCACCGGGTGAGAATACTACTGGCATACATCAAACCCCCTCACTTCCCATAACAGAAATCACAGTTATCGCAAAAATTTGGGTCTTTATCCAATCTTTGACCGCTTGCAAGATATGCTTCTGCTTTTGGACAAATTTTGATGTTTTGATGTTCCAAATAACGACCTTCGCTATCGTACGGACCTTGATTTTTCAAAAACAACCATGCTTGATTAAACGCCATTTTCTCCCCTCATCTAACTGGTGAACTACCTCGTCCTCCGCCTAAGAACCTCTTTAATTCATTTTCTTGAATGATACGCTCATTCATTTCACGCTTAGAAGGACATGAACATCGGTATGGGTCACCGCAAAAATCACAAAATTCAGGTTCTTGCTCATTTTTCATCACCATCCAAGCATCACGGAAACTGCTGATGTGGTGTACAGCCTTTCGAGCCATACGGTCCATAAGGTCGTCCTCGCTTTGTGGGCGGTCGTCTTCTTCCTCGTCTTCTTCCCTATCCATGAATTGACTGGCAGGTTTTAGGTTGCCCTTTTCGTCAAGAATTTCAGAAAGTAGTTTGTCTTGTGCGGTTTGAGGTGAAGTATCACGATTTCTTTGAAGAACTTCTTGTTCTTCAGGTGAGTTACCAAAATTAGCATCAATAGCCGCTTGCTCACCTGCTACATCAGGCTCACTAAGCGAACTTCCCAAAGTTTGCCCCTCAAAGGGTACTCTTTCGCCCATGAACTTGATGTTGTGGGCTTCAGGATTCATTACCATGTCCCTCATGAGTTTGTCACGCCCTTGTGTAAACATGTCACCAGTAGGGCTTTGACCGCTTTGACGCATTTGGTCAGCCATCATTCGGTTTGCAAGTTGTTGCAAGCGGAACTCTTTGTCGCCCTGCAACACCTTTTGTCGGTGTGGTGCTATTGCTTTAACAAATACTTTACCCATTATATCACGCTCGTTTTGTTTCATCTCGATGGCCTAAATTGTATTCCATAGGTTTGTCGCAAGCCCCGCAGGTTTCTCTCCACAGAAAGTGAAGAAAGCCGCAATGCGTGCAACGTGTCCCTGCTCCGATGTTAAGCACATCACCGATATGACGGTTACGGTTGCGTTGAGCACTCGTTACCCCTGCTAAGGGATGGTCTTTCTTATCGGCTACGTTACTTACGTCAAAGCGTACGCCTTCTTTACCAGCACGAGCCATGTCGCTTAGGTCAATGTTGCGTACCTCGAATCCCACCTACTCACCTCAAGCGAGTTGGTAGAGAACGACGATAAACGTGTTTCCAAGCACCGTAATGCATTCAGTGCCAAGCACTGCGTTGGTTGCACTTGCATCGTTTACCGCTTGGATAGCGGTGTCGATGGTCGTTTCCAACGTGCTCAAGTCACTAAATTCTTTTGGTGAAAGAGGTCCAATAATCTTTGAACCAACCTTGGTTAGTGATGCCATGTGTCGTCACCTCAAGAGCGACGACCCATTGCTACAAATGTACATGCTCCACCAACGTTGAGTGTTGCATCGCTGATTCCCGATGTTGGGACTGGAGCCGCCGCACCGACATTGTTTACCATTGCGCCATCAATTGAAACGAGCAAATCGCTCAAATCAATTGCTTCTGCACCATCGGTACTACCAGTGATTATTACTCGGTCGCCAAAAACGGTTGGTCGTGGGTCAATTGTTACTGCCATTATTCTTCATCTCCTGTAATTTCTTCTGTTGCTTCCTCTTCCTCGGACGGGTTTAGATGTGCCTCAACGAGTTCAAGTGCCTTCGTTTTGGTCATGTACCCACTTGGTGTATCAACGTTTTGTTCATTCAACCATGCGAGTATATCCTTTCGACTCCATCCGGAGTCAGGAATGCCATCATTTCCACCGTCCACGGTTACCCCTTCATCACCTTCAAGTCGAAAGTGGCTCAACGGTAGCGAGTGTCGCCACTCATCAAGCCACTTTTGACTTACTTCAACAGTTTCACCACGAATCCAAGAACCTGCTCCATGTTGAGCACGCCTTTCGTAGTAAGGACCAAGGTAGGTCACCGTAGGCATAGGAAACAACCTCAAACGACGAGCAAAGTAAGTTGGCAATTTGCTGATACTGCGGCTGCACTTACAGTAACTACGAGGCCACTAAAGGTAGCCGAGAAGTAACCTGCTTCTGCACCAGCAACAGCACCAACAATACCGATAATCTTGGTAAGCGGTGTACCATCAGCAGTGTTATCGCCTGAAGATTCACCCTCCGATGCGAGTGTTAGTGTCGGTGTTGCGGTTGCATCATCAATGTCAAATTTGAGTGTGAGCATTCGCATCGAGCCACCTGCTCGGTTTGTGCTGTCATCGTTGGTTGCGAGGAAACCATCGAGTTTACCGGGGTAGTCGCCCGATGCACCGTTAGCACCATCCAACCATCGAGTTTCATCGACTGGTGAACCAGTACGCATGTCCAAGTCAAGAAGAACCGATACATCCGAGATGTCGGTTGCTTCGTATGCTACGCTAATTCCTTTGTTGTAAATTTTTTCAACTGCCATTTTTCATCATCTCCGTAATTTTTTATCCTCACTTCAAATCCCGAATGGAACCGTGACCTCCAAAGAAAGTAGTCCAAAGTTCTCCCATTGTGCGGTACATACCTTCTTGTCCAAGACGGTTGATGGCGAATGGGTCGCCAGTTTCAATTCCGGACTCGAAATACTGCGTTGGGATTGCAGTGGAGAAGTAAAGGTAGTCAGTGTCGAGGAAGTACATACGACTTAGAACGTCAGGTTGTACATCCTTGGAAGGAATGATTGGGACACCGTTGTATGTAGCAACGATGAAACCTGCCTCAATACCGGGTACACCCTTTACACCATTGTAGGTAGGGGTGACACGCTTCTCTTCCATGAATCGCTGTTGCGACTGGAGGAGTTGCTGTAGACGCATGAGTGTGTCGTATCCAGTAAGGATAACCTTCGGGTTACCACCACGAGTCCAAATCTTTTGGAAGAGGTCGTCAAGGTGGTCGAGGGAGAGCACACGGTCTGTACCACTGTTCTCGTTGTGTTCAGCGAGGGACCAAGAGTTTGCACTTCGGTCGATGCTGTACATGTCCTCGTTTGCGGAGGCTGATGCACCAGTGGTAACACGGTCGAGGGACTCGAAATCGTTCCCTGCAACAGTTCCCTTGTCAGCAGTCATCATCTTGTTGATGTGTTCAGCGTGGTGCTTACCCATCTCTTCCTTGAGGATTGCTCGAATGTCGCCAAGTCCATCGTCCTTGTCAGCAAGGAACATTGCGGTTTCGCTCATGTCGAATGTGTGGACAACCGTCTTTGGCTTGGCCGCAATGTGCTGGAAGGTAGGCTTGGTTGTGTCAGGTAGTGTAGCGTTTTCAGCAACACCGCCGCCCTTTGCGAAGGAAGGTCGTGCGGTGATGACTCGCCATCCACTGCGCTCCCAAGGTCGCTTTGGTAGGATGGAGAAAGCGTTGAACTCTTGGTTCAACTGGCTCCAAACCTTGCGTCCGTAGATTGCTTGGTATGTACCTGCGGTCGTAGACAGCATAGGTGCGTCAGCCTTGAGCAACTCGCTACCGGAGTAGGAGTAACCCATGGCGTTACCTGCGCCGTAGTAATATCGTTCCATGTCTGTAATGCTTCGGATGTAATCTCTTGCCATATTCTTCAACTCCTAATTTCAGGCTCCCCTCAACGTCTTGTTTGCAAGGCTGTGAACCTCATCCCATGACATGTTACCCAAGTCTTGGGTTGAAGGAACTTCAACAGTTGCGGAGGAAACAGACTTTGCGATGGTGTGGCTCTCGGTGCTCAAGTTATCAATGCGCTCGGAGAGGTCACCAATTGACTTGAGGACTTCTGCAAGAGGTCCACGAGCATCAAAGGTGCTTCGTTCTGCTTCTTGCTTCTCGATTTCGAGTTCCTTTGCAAGTCGCTGGGAAAAGTTTGCTTCCAAGTTGTTTCGGAAGTTTTGTTCAAGAGATGCGGCCTTGTAGACTGCGTATGCATTCTCGATGTCGGCTTGGGAAACGTTGCCTTCATTGAGGTAACCCTTAGCCACTGAAACTGGTCCAAGAGCACCTGCTGGTTGCTTGCCACCACCAGAGGTGAGGGCTGAAAGAGCACCAGTGGAAGGAGAACCGTTTTCCTGTCCTCGTCCACGGACTTGACCAGCAAAGTAGTCAGCACCATCAACGGAATCAGGGTTGTCAAATCCACCAAGTTGAGCCTTAGCCAAGTCGTCAAAGTGTGCACGAGCACTACCAATATCGACTCCAGCCGACTTCAATGTGTCTTCCATCCAGTTGAGGTATTCGGATGTAATAACATCACCAAATTCTTCACCTTTCATGTACGCCATTTTGTCGTCATCTTTCTTTTCTTCTTTCATGTCTTCACCATCTTTCTTTTCTTCTTTTGGCTCGTCATCTTTCTTATCCTTGATGTGCTCACGGAGTTGAGGAGGAATTTCTCCCTTTTCCATTGCATCAAGTCGGGCTTCCAATCGTTCCATAACGCTGTTCAAATCAACTTCACTTGTCATATTTGTGTCCTCCTTTAGTATACTGAATTGTGCTTCAGGATTGATGCCCTTCTCACAAATAGTAATTTCATGCAATTCCATCTTTGAAATCTCTTGGTAGTCGCCTTTGATGCTGTCAGACTTTCGCACTCGCTTGAATGCTTGTCCTCCAATTGAGAATCCACGAAGGTTACCCTTGCGAATCTCGGCGGCTACTTCACGAGCCTTCTCAATGTCGTTGCGGAGTTGAACAACAACAAACATGCCAGTGTCGTCACATTCGGACTTCCACATTCGGCCATTGCTGTCTACGTAAGAATCCAAGACTTCACCGACTTGGATGTTTGAGTGAGCCAGTTGTACATTGCGGTACTTGTCACTCTTCATGAACCCGTCAAATGCATCCTTTAGAGCACCACGAGTAATAAGGTCGCCTTGCTTATCGACCATTTCGACGCTTGCATAACCTGCAACAACCAAGTCAGACCCACTCTTGAGGAGAGTGATGTCCATATTGGGTCGCTTTAGCGTCAGCATTGAACTAACGATTCTTTGTAACCATATTTAAACCCGTACTATACTTTGGAAAGTACAGGTTCATCGTCTTTGAAATCCAAACTAAGGTGCTCGCCTTCTTCGGTATCTGTTTCAACAGGCTTGAAGTGTTGCGGTTTTTTCTTTTTCTTAGGTTCAATATCATCCACTCGTTGATGATAGTCAGGTAGATTTTGCTCATCAGTAAGTTGCGTTGGTCCAGCAGGGGATTCGACAGGTGTTCCTAAATCAATACCAAGTCCCTTCGGTCCAGTCCATGTCATACGTTCTTTTGCAAGTTTATCCAATGTACGTACAATAACTTCCAATGCTTTTTTCTTATCTTCGGGCTTGAGCAATAAGTCTTCGTCGTCTTCTTCGATAATACCTACTGAACCTTCTTCCATACGCTTTGGTGATGGCTTCTTTGGCATTTCAAGGTCTTCGACTTTTGATTTCTTTTGCAATTGGCCGCTAAACAAAAGCGGAGCAAGTGGACTCCAAAACGGCTGTAGGCTTTCAGCCAGTGTTACACTGTAGTCGTTTTTGTACAAATCACCCATTGTACTCACTGGGGAATGCACGTACCACATATCACCGACTTCATCAACTTGATACGTTACAGTATCAATGTCCTTTAGAATAACGTGTAAACCATCTTCATCGTATTCAACGTCATGTGGGATATTGATAGGTAGGTAACCTTTGGTTAGCAAGTCAAGCGACTCGGTGCTCGCTGGACCCTCACCCTCACCCTCACCTTCGATTTGACGAATCTGTACAGTGTAGACGTTTTTCTCACCACGAGTTTTCTTGGTAATGCCGCTTACTGATACTCGTACAATGTCACCAACTTTGTACGCCTTTTGCTCACGTCGTGCTGTACCTATGTCCATGTAGTGCTTATCGTCAATTGTAACGGCTCGGTTTTGCAGTCCTTCATCATCAAGCAGTGGACCTGCACCTAATTGGTATGTGTATGGTCCATTTCCTCGTCGGTCAAGTACAATGAAGTTGTAGTCACGAGTCGGTCGGTACAATACCCACTTTGGATGTCGATACTCACCTTTCATGTACGTCGATTTAGAATCACGCAACAAGATGTTATCGTGGTCATCTTGCATTCGCTTGACAGATTCTTTCAAGCCCTCACTATCTGTCATTTTCGTATCGTGCGGTCCGGGTACAATGACATTCTCGTGACTTTCAAACTGTGAGCGAAGAATCTTGACACGTTCAAACAACAGCATGTCGCTGATGTCATTGTTGTCGTAATTGATAATATCAATGATATTGAGGTCTTCATCCCCCATAATTCCATCAATAGCGTAGTTTTTGTCGCTTACTTTCACCAGTGCTTCACGGTGGTTCTTGCGAAGACCAACCTTCTTACCCTTCTCATTCAAGGCAGTGACTTCATCACCATTTTTGATAAGCATGACACGCTTACCGTCGTACCACTTTGATACGACCCATGAACCACTAAATCCACGTAGATGTTCTAAGTCACTCATCTCAAAGATGCGATGCATTGGACGAATCAAAGGAGTCCACTGTGGGTCTTCTTCTTTCATTAACAACTCATCGGGATTAAGCATTCCTTGAATAAACTCCGTCATTTCATTGAGAGCCAGTTTGTTCGGGTCTTGTCCGATTGGTAGGAACGTTTCAGGGTCAAGACCGAAGATAGGTAGATTGCTTTCTCTTGGTGGTGGGGCGTTACCCCATACTTGTTCTCGGACTTCTTTACCATGTACCATGTCAGTAAGTTCGTGTGGTACAGTATGATACAACCCTTCCTCAACATTTGTACCTGCCACAATTTGACCATCGGCTGTAAACTCTACACCAACCGATGGAGAAGCAAGCCATCCACCGTGATGTCCACCTGCATCAAATGTATCAAAGATGCTGTGATTGTTAGGATTAGGCGCACCTACAGGTACTTGTGTCATACCGGGTCTTGCACTAATGGAAGTTGTAGGTTGTTCCATTCGACCTTCTTGTTCAACCATTGGATTGTAATGCAATATTGTGTCCAAGTTGTTTCGTGTCGTAGCGGCGATTTGAGGAAGACCTTTTCCTGATGAACCACGCTTGTATTGTTGAGCACCGTGTACATCGTTTTCAATCATCTCTAATCCATTTGCATCAGCCAATGCTGTGAATGAACCACCCATAAGTTGCTTTACACGACGTGGTAATGAGTGTAGTTGAGGGAACGACTTGAACGCACTTGGTTTCTTAACCTCAGAGTAAATAGTATCGAGTGCACCATGATACCCATTTTCTTGAGCCAACTTTGAGAAGCGCATTGCATCGTTCAAGTCTTTGTCATCTTGTTCGAGTATACTTTTATCGTGAAGGTGTGTAATGTCACTGTTGTGCAAATCCGTTATGTTGCCATGCATCAATAGTTGATTAACCGTAGAAGCAAACAATGGTGTGTTCATTTCATTTGACCTGTCGATAATTGAACGAGCATGTTCTTTCATTTCAGGAGTCTTTGGTAACGCCAATGCTTCAAGCACTTCTTCCACACTCATGTTACCGTCTACTTGGAATCCATGTTCTTGCAAATGCGATGCTACGTTTTGATGGAAGTTACCATTTGCAGGGGGTTTATCGTACGTTATATCGTCAAATGAAAGACCATAACCAAGTGTTTGCAATCCATGTACATCGTGCGGTACATGGGTAATGTATCGTTGTGCATCACGGAACATTCGTGCATTGTTGTCAATGAATTTTTGCGGGTCGTTTGGGTCAAAAGCAGTAGGGTCAGCCTCAAGCATTTTTTCTTTAATCATCGGTGCAACTTGTGCCACCAACATACGATGTGCTTTCTTGAGGTCTTCTTCACGTCGTTGGTCGATTTTCCAATGCGTTGTCATTTTACCTTGAGTGCTTTCAATGGCTTGCTGTTGAAGCGAAGTCAATTCAGCAACCTTTTGAGAAAGTTGTTGTTGAATAAGTGGCTTGTCAATATCATCTGCCTCAACCATACGTTGATTCAAATCATCAACTTCTGCTTGGAGTTTTTCTTCTTGTTCAAATGCAGGGAGTGCTCCGCCAAAACTCAAACCACTGGTAACAGCGTCAAGAAGTGTTGGCTTCTTATGCTTAAACGAGCGACTACGATTTGACAAACTTATCAGTACATCATCCAAGAAATTATCAACAATTTGTTTTACAGGTGTAGAATCGTTTTTTGGGAAACCCATACGTTGTTTCAAATCTTCAAAGTCTTCTTTTTCCAAATAATCCAAAATTGCCTTTGGGTTTGTCGATTGGATGGTTTTTGATATTTCAGTTAAGAAACGCAATCCTTCACGTTGTTCACTACTTTGCAAGTAGTCTTTGACTTTACCAAACGACGGTGATGGGACACCCCATTCTAAATACGCAAGCATATCTTCGGTGGTTTCACCACCACTTACTGGTTGAGCACCCCGTATGAAATCATTAAACGATAAAACAGATTTTTCAGTAGGATTGTTCAAGTGATTGAATCGACCCAGTTGCATAATTTGTTTGTGAGTGTCTTGTGCATTATTGACAATGTGCTTATCGCTTCCATATGGTGCATAATTACGATACGAACCGTGATGAATGAATGGATTTCTTGTAAGTACATTGTTAAACGCTTTGAGGTGAGGTTGATTTTCAAACAAATCTTTTCGCTCACCATCAGTCATATGTCGTATTGCATATTCATAGGGGGCTGAAAGCGACGATTTGTGTTCAGTGAAATTGTTCTTGGTCGTTTTGCCTTCTTTGAATCCTGATTTTGATGACGCACTTGGTACTGGTCGTGAAACATTTGACGGTGAAAGTATATTCTGAATGGTTTTCAATTCAGGGTGGTAAACATATTTTTCTACATTTGCATCGTATTGACCATGCTCTTGAGAGTGTTCAGGCATAAAGTGAGCACCCAAAGAAAGATTGTTTTGATTTGGCACGATAACAGTTTTTTCACCACTTTTACCAAAATCATGCATTTCACCGAGCAACGATACGCTGTCATCGTCTGAAGTAGTAGCGTGAATAATTTCGTTGTACGTAGGTAATGTCATACCCGCACCACCTATTCCTTGAAACGGCTTTGACCAAAAAGAGCCAAGACCGTAAGTATGTCTTCCGTCTTCACTTGTGCGCCAATACGAAGGCTTGTCTTCACTTGGTGCTGGTCCGAAAGCGGCTTTCAAAAAGGATAAGTGCTTACGAATATCTTTTTCTTGTTGTTGCAAATTCATGGATGAAGATGCATCTTCCTCGATGTTTTCAATCCAATCAAGTGGCACAAGTGGTCCATCCATTTTACCGTAAACAGGGTGCATCGAAAGTGGTTCTCTTGTTTTAGGATGAAAACCCGCCATGTACAGAATGTCTTCAATGGGTAATCTTGCATGGTCTACTTTCATGGTTCTTTTACCAAATTGTGCTCGTTCAGCATCTTTCAACTGCTCCCATTCCAATTCAGGAAGTTCGCCTGTTTTGTGAAGATTAAGTCGTGGTAAAAACTTCATTCTTTGCTTGTAACCTTTTCCAGCGTCTTCTCGCATTCCATCGTACAATTCATTGATTTCATTGAGAATAATATCAGCGATGGACTCATCGTTTGAACCGTATGGAAGATGCGCTCCTCTTGCCATTCCTGATTGTAAGAAACGACCCGCTTCACTTGCTTCATAATCAGTATCATTGTCTTCCAATCGAAGTGAAGCATTACGTCCTAACATTCTCGGACTTCGTACAGCCCAATTCATTTCAGGTGTCATTCGCATAATCGCATTGTGCGTAAAACGAGCCGATGGTACTTTTTGCCCGTTTGGTAATTCAATCAAGTGATTATCATCCACACCTTCACGCATACCTTTCATAACCGCAGTACGTTCTTCAGGTGACAACCACTCAAGGCCAAGCATGTAACCTTGATGTCCTAATGCAGTTGGATGAATTTTGTAATTATCATCAATCAAAGTGTCTTCACTTACCCATTGCCTTGCTCGGTCATCAAAATGGTCTTCACGCAATTTTTGAAAAACATCCTTTGGAGTCATACCCATTGCACGATATTCATCTTCTCGTTCTGTGTTTTGTTTTTTCCATCGTTGAAAATCACGCTGATAAAGGTCTTTTTGATGTGAAAGCATTGAGCCGTTTTGCAAAATACTTCCAAGCAGTTTGAATGTTTTATCTGTTCCTTCGGGTTGAAACCCAAATAGCAACGGATGTTTTTGTTTTGAAAGTTCGCTTAAGTAATCCTTTTCCATTTCTTTTTCTTCGTCCATGTACCCGCCAAATGTGTGTGCTCGAAGCATTTCGACATAGTGCGGCATACCTGTTACAGAATGCAAACGAAGAAGCGGGTGATTGGCGGGGTGAAATGGGAAGTGATATTCTTTGTAGGGGTGACCTGCTGTTGGCCGGTACACAGGCCATACGGAGTGGTGGTCAGCGTTTTTCTTACCACGTTGTAGTCCATCAACCCAAATGTGGTTTGTCAAATCGTCCTGTGTGTCTTGCGTATTGAGAAGTAATCCCGCACCTGTGTCTGTCCCAGTATCGTATTCATACTCAAACGTATCTTCGCTTTCTTCTTTTTCTTTGATAATCGCATCAGCGATTGAATACAACGATGTGTAAATGATTTCGCTTGGTGCTTTTTGCATGGATTGCCATGCTATAATGTATTCAGCCGCATTACGTTCAAGGTCAAGTTTGTCGTCCAACGACTTTAGCAAATCGGCACTTGCAATGTCAAGTTGGTCATACGACATACTTTCACCGCCATCATAGCGGCTTGAATGCTGGACATGCGTGGAGGTCAGCACCCATCATTTCAGGCATTTTGCAACCAGTTTGTTGTGTTGCACCGCATTCTCGGCAAATTGTTGGTACTGGGCGTTGCTCACTCATCTCACGCATAAGAGCCTTGCTGGATGCTTTTTCGAGTTTCTTTGACTCACCCATTGCATCTTCCCTATCCACACCGCCACCTGCATGTGGATTCATACGAGTTGAAAGTTGTTCCATGTTGGTTGCATCTTTACCCTTCTTTTTCTTTGGTGCATCTTCTGTTTCGATGGTCTTACCGTTGGTGGTAAAGTAACCACTCTTGGTTTGTCCACCCGATTCAGCCATGAAAGCAGGGTTTACGTCTGTGATTTTTTCAGCCTTGAAACCGGGTTCGGCTTTTGCCATTTTGCCACCGCAACCCATTTTCATACAGTTGCCCATCTTGTTCATCTTAGAACCACAACTTGGGCAGTCTTTACAGTCACACTTACCTTCAGGGCAGTCGCACTTTCCTTTGATAATTTCCAATTGACTTAGACGGTGCTCAATTTCTCTTGCTTTGGTAAGCAAAGGTGCTTCACTTGGACGGGGCTTCATTACTTCATCTCCTGTTCTTTTGCTGTTGCGGCCATCTCATGGATTTCTTCCCATGACATGTTGTGGAACTCCTCATTGGTTTGAGGAACGGATGAAACTGGGTCACCCTTGAGAATTGAATCATTTTCCATATCAGCACGAAGTGGGTCAAAACCTAAATCCATTGACAATGGAGTAGACGAAGAAACCAAGCCCATCTTGCGTAGCAACGCCTTTGGATTGTTGATGGTCGCACGAAGACGCTCGTTCTCTTGCTTAAGCAATGCTAAATCAGAATCCATGTTCTCCATCTTTGTAATGAGAACACTCATCAACTGCTGTGCATCGCTGTCAGCCATAAAACTCAACCTCGTCGTCCAAATGTTCCAGTAGCAGGTCGGAAGTTGCTTCGAGATTGTCGGCTTTGCACTGTGCCTGAAAGACGGTTACCAGTAAGTGGTACGTAGTTGTCTTCCTTTTGGAATTGGAATGGGGCTACTCCATTTACGTAGATGTCTTTTGCACCAGTCTTTGAAGCGGCATTTTCAGCCTTGAAGATTTCAGTTTGTAGGTCTTCAAGCAAAAAGTCCGATAGTTTCTGTACTTCGTTTAGGTGTTGCTTTGCAAGACTGCCATCTCCTTGTTCAAGAGCCGTTAAGAAAGCCTTGTTTGCTTGTTCCATTTTACGTGCCATTGGGTGCATTTTCAATAAATCCATGAGAACCCCTCTTGTTTGTGTCATTGTATACTTGTTTAAAGAGTTTTACCGCCCTCTCGGTCTACGGGCATTCAATAATGCGTTTGAAACGTTTTGCATCATAGAAGGTTCAGGTCCACGTTGCTGAACGCTTGAAATCGGTGAACCGCTTCCCATTGTACCACGTCGTTGTGGTGCTACTGGACCACGATTTCGTATACCCATTCCTTCACTACCGGGTTGTAGTGGCGGTGCGATACCGGGAGGAAGTTGTCGTGATTGTGGGGGCATTGCTCCCATTTGCGGTGGCATTCCGCCCATCATCTGTGGGGGCATACCTCCACCGGGTGGCATTGGTGGCATACCTCGACCACCCATCATCTGTGGAGGCATACCACCGGGTGGAGGTGCACCACCGGGTGGTGGTGCTGGCGCAGGTGGTGGCTTACGGTAGACAAATCGTACATCACGGTTCGATGGGTCTTCCAAGAGTTCAGGTTGGAATCCAAGTTGTGCCATACGTTGTGCAACGTTGAGTTCTTGTTCATCTCGTCGTAGACGTGTAATTTCATCCTCTTCTTCGTTTGGATAAAGTGTGAGTTTCCAATCATGAATGTTCATTTGACGAAGTAGACGTGGGAACAATACTTCTGTGTACACTTTTTGACCAAACTCAACAGCACGATTGGTAACAAGAATTTGCAGTCCTTCATTGTTCAGACCGCCTGATTTACCATTATCAACCATGAAGATTGACGATACACCGTAGAAAGCCGCTATGCGATTACGTATCTCGTCACGCACAGCGATATACTGCATTTCTTCAAGCGTGTCCATGAATTTAATCCAATTTACACCACCACGACCCGATTGTGATTCAATACCAACACGAGGAATGTAATGTGGGTCACGTTCCAACTTCTCATCAGTAGCCTTCCAAAAAGCCTTCATGGATTCAAGGTTGTCCGTTGTAACAGATATGACACCCTTTGGAATACGGCGTTTTTGATACGCCGTGTAAATATAGTTGTCCATTGCCGTCAATGTCATGGCTTGTCGCCACATGGTATTGACAGGAGAGCGACCGTACAATTTTGATGGATTGTATTTTGAAACATGCAGTACTTCCCCTTCAACAAAGTACTGCGTCTTACCGCTACCTGCCATATTGACGTAATGGACATCTTGAAGGTCAGAACCACATATCTCGCATGTATCGTCTTCGGCATGGGTTTTGACTTGTTCACGGTGTATCAAACAGGTTTTGTATCGTCCACCACGTACACCACGCTTGTCAGCAACAATACGCATGAAAATAGGGTCACCACGCACCATTTCTTTGACTCGATAAAATTGTACTTCTTTGGTTTCAGGGTCAATAAAGTACTCCTTTACCAAAATCAAAAATGCGTCGTCAATGATGTTAAGGTCATTTTCAACTTCATGGAGTAGATGGTGAAACGATTGCTCCATGCTGTTTTCTTGCTTAAGTAACCACTTAGCATAGGTTAGTTCATCAGGGTCAGGCTTACGTACAGCACCACCACATTCTTTGCACGCTTCCATTTCTTGCTGATATTCTTCATCACACGCTGTGCATTTTACAGTGAAACGCTTCTCCCAGTAGAATCCACGTCGAAACATTTCTTGACGTAGTTTTGAAAGTACAGTACGTAAAATAAGTGATTCGTTGCTTACTGCAAACAATGCGGGGAGTGTAATACCCTGCGCCATGACAGGTTCTTGAATACCGCTTGACCAAAGCGGCATAGTTGGTGTAGGACTCTCACGACGACGGAATGGACTTCCGATAGCCGATAGGAATCGTGAGATTCGTCCTTGTTCTTCCGCCATCACAATCCCTCCGCATAGCCACCTATGGTATCAGCGTCTACTCCCCATTTGTTTAATAACGATTCGGATTTAGTTTGATGGTCTTTCCAATTGGTAAATGTCACCAATTGATACAACTCATTCTTACGCAGTTTATCCTTTTCATCAACGTAAGCAAGCATTGCTTTGGCTTGTAAGTCTTTCAAACGCATGTGCGGCATGGCGTGTTTTAGTACGTGCCGAATGTCATCTTTGGCTGAAAAAATAAGCCGATGAATGGTTTTTTGCGTATTCTTTGCAACTTTTTGGTCGGTCACCAAACGACCACACCCAACGGCCTTTTGCAAATCTTCGCATAATTGCTTCCCCATGTTGCCACTGGCTACAAACGTAACACGAGGGTCACCACGTTCTGAAATGAAAATACTCCCATCAGAATCAAGTGAACCCGCCATGTAGCCCCATATATCTTTGATAATCAAACCATGAGAACCAAATTTTAGATACGTACCTCGTGATGTGGCTTTGTACACATCGTATTCTTCACCATATAGTTTGAGCAACGATGCCATTTTATTGACAGTCATGTTTTTCTCAAGATGTCCTACACCCCGTCGTACAAGTTCACGACTCGATAACGGACCTTCTTTTTCCAATACATCAGACGCAAACTCAAGTGCTTGGACATCAACGTGTGGTAAATTATCCGTTTGCTTGAGTACATTGCGCCACATTTTCTTTGCGTCCTTTTGTAATTGGTGAGCATTGACCCATTCTTCTTGGTCTTCGGGTGTCCAGTCTACTTTGTCATTAAGTAAATTCAAAACTGTATTGGCTTTCAAAAATTGTTGGCACGCTTTTTGTAGACTTACAGAACGACTTTCACCAAACTTTCGCAGTGCCTTTAGCAACTTATCATCGAGTCCTAAACTCTTGATAACTTCATCAAGTCCATCAGCCCAAGTCAATTGTTTGATGGTTGCTTCAACTTCCATTGCTTTGAGCATACGTACGTCGGTGATAATTGAGTCATACAGATGCTTGTTGGCTTTATCATTACGACGGGCTTTACGGCACTCACGAATAATATCGTTTGCACTTTTACCCCATGTCGATTCAAGCCACCCGTCACCGTTTTTTGCAAACGAGTATTTCTTTAAATCTTCTTTAATCATTAAAGTAGAAGAAACTTCGACTGGCAAATTTTCATATGAAAAATGAGGATGTTGAGATAAGGCTTTGACGACCATGTTGGAAAATTCATCAGAAAAATGAATAGGCACATCATAGGTGTCGCCCACGAATGCACTACCCCACATATTGACCTCTCCATTGACCAATCATTTAGTCCTTTTTCTTCTTTACACCGACTTTCTTTGGTTTAGCACCAATGGCAATTACCATTACCATGCCTTTCTTACCCTTCATGTCTTTCTTTTCATCTTTCATTGCTTTCACCACCGTAGGTTTTCCACCCACACCTTGCTTCTTGGCTCGCTTGCGTTTTGTAGCCGCACGCTTTTGACCTTCGCTCATTGAGCCACTGGTCTTTGGAGTTTTACTCGATACTTTGACGCTTGGGCGACACTTTGGATAGCCTTTGCTTGATTTACTGGCCTTACTACGACCACACGGTGGGTGCTTACCGTCTTTGTCTTTACGTGATATGTCTACCCACTTTTCCTTGAACCAACGGTTCAGGTCTTTGATAACAAGCGTATCGTAGCAAGTACAACGGTCACCCAAGGTATCACCACACTGCAACCATTTTCTTGATGTTACGTTGCTTGTCAAGCAATGCGTAACATGGGCATTTTGGTGATGTAGCGGAACATTGGTTACCCTGTATCATGCAAACACAAGGTGTGTTTTTTGTGCCACCGCAACAACACTTATCCTTTTTGAGTTTCATTTTTTCTTCCCCTTCTTACGGAATTTACCCTTGCAGTATTGCACAGCCCATCCATTAGCATACGCTGATGGATAAACTTTGAATTTACGTTTTGCTGCCGCTTTACCTGCTGGACACAATTTTTTCTCAAGCATGTCCCATGCTGATGTCATTCCTATACAATGTTCGCAACCACAAGTCATTTCATTCCCTCCGGTTTACCATGTGCTATCCAACACAATTCACAAAATCCAAACGGTTTATCTCCATCTTTGTAACATATACCGCAGTACATGAAATGATGATTACCTATGTACGTTGTATTCATTCAAAACCCCCATTCATTAAACGGATAAATCATGGTATCATCCATCCACCTGTTTTCTTACCACCTACGGTGTTGTCAAGCCAGTCGCCAAATCCGGGCATCCAATCGTCAAGCAAAACAACTGTGCCACGGAACTCTTTCGTACCCCAATTGGCTAACGCTAATGCCATAGCCAAGTCATCGTGCGTACCAACAGATTCCAACTTACCGTTCTTTTGCATACCAAAGCGGTTGAGTTCTTGTTCAAGTTTATGTGTAAAAGCACGACTGCGCTCATCACCATACGGTGTGCGAATTTGTCCTTGCTCAAACGCCATTAGCAATGACATGAACATACTTTCCTTGCGCTGTCGAGTTGTCATAAATGTCTTGATAGGGATGTCGTCACGCATGTCTTTGAGTTCAGCCGCAAACATGCGTTGGAAGTTGTTACCTTCAAGTTCAATCAAATCAGGCTTGAAACGATTGTTGAGCAACAAAATGTGTTTCTTTTGCGCCGCACCACCCAGTCCCTTCTCATGCACAATGCCTACGATTTGCTTAACATTTTCATTAGGAGGTGTACGAAGCACCATCATTGCAGTAAAGTCAGCGTTCTTGTCCGATGCAATCGCTGTGTCCCATCCGATGAAGTGTTGTCCAAAGATTCCCACAGGTTCACCTTCTTCGTCATAATCGGTTTCAGCCCTATCAAGCAACACCAAGTCTTTGTCACGAGCCTTTTCCAATATGTCATTTGGAAACATACTCGCAACGTCGTGAATCGGTTCACAAAGATACTCACGAGAAAACTGGATAGCCGGCATAGAAAGCCTTCTGTGTTCAAGTGCCTCAAGATTCCACCGTTCAGGCCACAGTGCTTCACCTTCATTGTTGATAGCAGGGTATGTTTCAACGGTGAAAGCATCTCTTTCTTCGAGTTCAGCGTACAAGTCGTTGTACGAAAACGGTGTACCGACAATCATCATGCGTCCACTGTGGTGCAGTACAGGAAGCAATACACCGTAGAACCAATCAGCCGCACGTTGCAATTCAGTACCCGTAGTACCCCATAGAATATCGTCACATACAACCACATCAGGGTGGAAACCACGAGTACCTCCACCAACCGACTTTGCCATCATACGACTTCCGTTTGCAAACTCAAAGTATGTCTTTCTCCATGGTCGGCCTTGTGGAATTAATCCACGTAGAATGGGTGTTGATTCGATGTTGTTGCGAATAAATCGCATGTGTTCAAGCGTCTGTTCAAGTGAGTGTGAAAAAATCATGACGTGCTTACCGGGATTGAAGGCTGCAAGCCATAGAGCGTACGACATAAAGAAAACAGACTTACCGTGGTCACGACTTGCTTTGACACAGTAGTATCGGTTTTCTTCCAATCCTTTGTCCCAACATTCATGGTGGTACGAATAATCAAATCCAAGTATGTTTTCAAAAAAATATCGAAATGACTTTGCCGACATCTTCGCATCCATTTCTTCAATGAAGGCTTGGATGTCTTCGCTCATTTACTCACTCTCGCATCTTAAAATATGCATCAACTGCAAAAGCACCTGCTTCTTCAGGGGTCATTTTGTACAGATACGTTCCCATTGTGTTAAACAAATCGTGTACAAAATCGTTGGATGTTTGTAATTGATTTGGATTTTGAAGTCTCTGATAAGCGGAGTATGCTTGAGCGTCAGTAAGATTAGTTGGGAACATACTTGGGTCAAGCGGCTGTTGTGGATTGAACTCTTGTTGCCCTTGTTGCTGTGCAGGTGGTGGACCTCTTTGTTGCGCCGCCGAATTTGGGTCAGGTGGTAGTGCGCCTTGCGGTCCACTGGGACGGATTTGTAGTTGTTGTTGTACACCGGGTGTTTGTTGCGGTACAGCAGGTCCACCGGGTGTTTGCGTAGGTTGGCCTGTTGTTAGGGCCAGTTGTTCAGCCACAGGTTGAACTAAAGATTGGTTACCTGCTGGTGGTGCTTGTGTAGACATCATTGGTCCAGTTTGTTGTGGTGGATTACCACTCATGGCTGTACCCGCTTGTGCTTGCGGTGACATTGTAGTGCTTATTGCTGGAGCCGTTGTTGGAGCCGTACCAGTATAGGCTGTGTTAGCCGTTCCATCTATAGTTGGAAGTGGTACATTTGTTGGAGCAGTTGATGTAGTAATTTGTTGTGGTCCTAAAGCACGACGTTGGGCTGTTTCTCGTTGATTTCGTTGTGCAATAAGACGTTCAGATTCTTGTTGAGCCGCTTCTCTACCTTGTTTTCTTTCATCAATAACTGGATTTACAATACGACTCACTGCTCTTGAAGGGTCATATCCTTCGTAGGTATACTGTGCTCCCAACGGTGCGGCAAGATTACCACCTTGTAATTGATGAGCCGTTTGTAGAGCAGTAGCCGCAGCAGCAGCACCTTTTCCGGCCATACCTGCCAATGATGCTACTCTTGGTAGTACTTTCACTTGTCCTCGTGGAGCAAATGCTGTTCGGGCTAAATCCATAAATGAAGGTGTTTTATCAGCACCTATTGATTGAAACTGTTGCGCTGGAGCAGCAATTTGTTTTCTTACCAAAATTGGTTTATTCGACATACTTTCACCTCAAATTCATCTTTATGATTTTTACAACTTGAGGCTTGACATTGTACGACTTTGCAATGTTATGCCAGTCGCCCATTGTATGTTGTATGGCCGTAACTTCGCTACTGGTCAATCCTGTGTATTTTGCAAGATTTACTGGTGATTGTAGCGATGGAGTAATGTGTGAAGAAACGTCACCGTCAAGGCTTGCTTCTTTGTATTGCATACGTTCAAGAGCCTTCATCAGTCTGTCCATAAGTGGAAGATGCATGTCCTCGGCCTTCATGTAATCAGTCAGCAGACGTTGGCGTGGGTCTGATAAGGCTTGCTGTGACCTTGCTTCCAATTCGGTCAAAGGAGCATCGCTAATTGGTTGCGGTCGGGTCGCCCCTGCAATTTGCAACATTTCACGGAATTGCGCTGGTGTAAAGTCAGCAATACCGGGTCGTAGTTGTTGAAATTCAGGAGTAGGTGTCCCAGCCGGCTGAACAACAGGACGATTTTGCTGTGGTGCGGGAACAGGCGGAGGTGTTCTTGCCTGTTCAACGGGAGGTACACCTTCCGGCTGGGACATTCCTTTTTTGTTTGGCGCAAAATCATCTATAGTATGAAAATACGCTTCCATATGTTCATCCAATATTGGCGCAGGGAACTCACCCGTTTCAGGGTCACGAATAGGATAACCGTGAATGGTTTGCATTCGCATTGGTTCTGTTGGGATTTCACCAATATCCATTTGCACAGTGTGACCTCGTGCTTCGGCTTGGTGGTTGGCTAATGCTTCAATGACGTTACGGAATCGGTCTACTTGTTCAAGTCGCTGTTCACTGTATGGTAGCCCTGCGGCCTCAAGTTCATCAGCCGTAATTTGATGTTCACCAAACCTACTGCGGCTTTCGTTTTCACCTCGACCCGAAGAACGTGCAACCGACATAACACGCTTTGCGTTCTTGTGCAAGCCTTGACCACCTTTTTCCCCTGCCCTGAAGTACTTGCCATGTTCTTCGGCTGAAAGTTCATCTTCGGGCGCACCGAATTTTGTCATCATATAATCGTACAACTTTTTGAAATTACCTTGATAACTGCGACCAAACAAATACATCAGTGCGGGTACATGTGCCATGTCTTTAACAAGTGCTTCTTTGAGGTCTTTGTTTCCAAGAATTTCACGAAGACCTCGCTGTATCATGTTTGGTGCGCCAAGTGTACCTGTATTGAGCGTAACTGGTACATCAGGAATAGATTCAATACCACCCTGCTCCAATGCTTGGTCAATCATGGCGTGAGCCGCCTCTACAAGTTTTGTCGGTGCTTGACCCCCACTCATAATGTCTTTGTCCATTGAACGTGACGGATAAAAGAAAATGTCAGGTAAGTGATGCACTGTTTCCCATGTATGCACACTTTGTTGTTCAGGGAAATAATCATCAGGGGCATTACCCATCATTTCACTGGTGTACGTATCAGGATGCTCTCCCTTACTTGAATACGCCCAACCCTGCGGTGCAGTGTGTTTTGCATAGACATACGGATAGGTTACACCTGATTTAAGAGAACCTTTGATTTGACGGTCTTCATACCCCATGTCTTGAAGCAAATGAAACAGATTTTGATGAAATGGAATGTAATACGATTCAATAAATCGACCATGCGGTGTTTCATCTGGATTTTTGTTGGTAAGTGTTGTAATTAACGTATTGTTGTGTGTACGACTTTGACGGTCAGTAATTTCTTTTCCATCTTCATCCTTTGATGTTATTCCTTGAGGTAATTGATTTGCTCGTATTTTTCGCCATGCTAAATTGTCAAACGGAGGTAGTTCGTGGTGATGTCTATGTGTGTGAGAACGATTAAAATTATCAATTGCTTTATTGATAACCGCAATAGGGTCTATGTCACCTTTACCTGTTTTATTCAAAAAATCCGCAAGTTGCATCGCTAAAGCGTCAATTCCGTGATAAAAATTACCGTGTTGTGTCTTATACGCTAACGGACCTGAACTCGAATCAAACTCACCTTCGATAACATCTCCACGTCCGTTGTGTGCAAAAGCGGGAATATCAGGTTCATGCGGTGGACGAAACGTTGGAGCAGGTGGATTACGTACATTAACTGGTCCTTCGGGTGGGTGAAGTATCATACTCCATGCTTTGAGCAAACGTGGAGGCTGAATACGAATCATCCCATGTGCCCCCGCTTTGAAGTCAAATATCCAGCAGGGTCAAGTCCAAACCGCTTTGCATCTGTTTCCAAATTTTCGGTTGGACCTTCGGGGTCTTCTTCGTCCTTTGCACGAACAGCCGCAGGGTGACTTGGGACATGGCCGTTTTCCATTGCTGAACGTGTACCTTGCATTGACTTATGCATACGTTCAGCACGTTCTTGTGCTGCAATCAAACGACGAAGAAGGTTGAGTTTGTGATACATTAGGCTACCACGTCTTGCTTTGAGTAAGTCGCTTTCTGTACGTTCCTCACTCATCATCATTGGAGTTGATGCTTGAGGTAGTGGTGAAATACTTGATGGTGCTTGCATTGGTGGACTTGGTACACCCATTGGTGGTGCGGGGGCTATAACAGGATTACGGGGTCGTCGTAGTCGTGGACGACGCACACCAATTTGTCGCAACGAAGGTTGTCGCATTTGCCCTGATTGTCCGGGCATCAAACCACCAAGACGACCTGCACCTGTTGGACCTGCTGTTACGGAGCGTTCACCGTATCGAGCGTGCGGTGAGAATGTTGAGCGTACATTACCAAGTATTTTACGAGCCTCGGATTGACCCATGTATTGTCGATACTTCTGTGGGTCTTTGGACATTGGTTGCTTTGTTGCAATACCACGGTGACTCATCTCAACAGACAAGTGTGGCTTCATCAGACCTGTTTTCTTACCACCCTTGATACCTCGCATACGTGCTCGGAATCGACGCATAGTTGCACCGACAGGATTCATACCACCGGGTGGTCGCTTGAATTGACCTGTAGATGGACGGAACTGTTGTCGCTTTTCACGACGACGACGTGATTCAATACTCTTAGGTGTATCACGCTTGAGAATGTCAGATACCAAAACAAAGTCACTGGACTTTTGTTCAAGACGAGGGTCAGGAATAAGATTCATATTTGAATCATAAACCATGTTTGGAATTGGCGATGGAGTTAAGCCTGAATAATCAACTGCGTTATCTCGCATCATGAACTTTTGAGGTATCATTGTTGTAGAAAGACGCTGTAAATTGTGCAGTTGTGCGGGACTTAAATCAAACCCTGCACGTTGAGCAATTGAGCCACGTCGTCCACCACCAAAGTTTCCTCCACCCAGTCGTTCAATATTTCTTCTTTCTATGGCAGGGTAAGGTAATTCTTGCTGTTGTGAAGGAGAAAGTTGAGTACGAGCCACCAAGTAATCGTAATAGTCAGGGTCACTGTACATTAGTCTTTTATCAATACCTGCGTCCAATCTTTTTTGACCCATTGCGAATTGTTTTCTACGACGTTCTGCCGGTTCTCCGGCCGCACGTCGTGTGCCAACCATTCCATGTGCTTGACCTTCCGCTATGTTTTTTTGACTTGGTGATTCACTTGTTCTAAATCGAGGGTTAAACACAACACCTCTTTGGTCACCAAGTACAGCCTTGAGTAGCGAACTCCAAGCACCATCCATCGGCTCACTCATTGCAATCGGCAACGGTCCAGTCATTGCTGAACCTGTACCTGTCTTTGCGCCTGTTGCAAGGTCGAGAAGATTACCACGACTACCCGCCGGACCACCTTGTAGGCTAATCTCACGCTCGTCATCTTGCTTATTGCTGTCGTCTTCAGGAACAGGTGACTCTTCACCCTTCAATCCCTGTGATGAGCGAATCTTGATGTGCTTGATTTTATCACGACGTTGCTTGCGTTCTTCGGCTCGCAACTTGCGGTTTTCTTCTTTCTTCTCCTTTTCTTCAGGAGTATTACCACTGTATTTTGTGCCGTCCTCATTGGCCGACGAGTACATCGTTTCCGATTCACTACGTGGTGCATACATTCGGGTGTCAGAACCTCTTCCCATCATTGGCATTATTCAACCCCCATGTTTTCTTGCAATTGTGCTTTGATTCTTGCCCACGTTTCAGGACTTTCTTTGTTCAGTTCAACCTGCAAAATGTTGAATGTTTGATTAACTTGCTGTGTTTCACCTTGTGGACCCCATTGGTCTTGGAAGCGCATCAAGTCTTTGACGGTTTCTCTTACTTCCTTGTGCAAAGAAACTGCATCACGAACAAATCCATCTTCGTGCACAGTGCCTTCGTTCAACAGTTCTGTTAGTTTTAGATTCAAATGTTCGGCATTACTACGTAGTAGATTCAATTCATTGCCGACAGCAAATGACGCTATCTCAAGAGCCGCAGTTTTTTGCACCAATGGTTGGAAGTGATGCTTCATGTGTTGGTAGACCAAGTTTTCACTGATTCCCAATTCTTGAGCAATAACTTCACTTTGTGAACCGTCAGCAAAATAGATGCTTTCGTAATCGGCTCGATGAGGCGATGTGCATACAGGACAAGATGCATTTGCGGCTATGTGATATTCACCCATGTGGTTGCGATAATGACGGTCGGATGTGTTCGACCTCCACCCTTTATCCTTGTCCAATTGCTTTGGTGAAATGTAGCCTTGAAGCAGTTGTTCTTCCAACTCTTCACGGTCTTCGTCCATGCAAAAAGCGCATGAACGTTTAACGACACGCTCATCCGCCATGACTGTCTTAAGGCATACCCTTTGAAAACAATTATGGTGATTGTATCTTTGGAGAGGACTATGTGGAAGAACAAACGAATCGCTGGAGTTCCAATCTCAACCGACTCGTTTAGAAGCATCAAGCAAGCCATGAAAGACATATCAAGGAAGGACTATGCTGATGATGATACAATACTGCATCGACTTCGCATATGCCGTCCTTGTCCACACTTTGGTACACGATGCACAGCCTGTGGTTGCCATCTTAAGACAAAATTGAAATTAAAAAATTCAACATGTCCTTTGCGTAAGTGGTCACTATCGAGTGATTCTCGAATAGATTCCAGTGACCATCAAGACACTACCGAAGAGAGCAACAAGGAAGTATGATAACGTTGTTGATGACAATTCATTGCCCTTAAACAGCATAATGGCAATCATTGTGATAATGATTGAAATAAATTGTACCATAATCATGTCAATAATGACACTACGTGGTGGGTTCATGACATTCAATGAAGAAGTTGAAAATCCGTATGGTAAGTAATTCTTATCTTGCATGGTATCATCGTCCTGTAAAGAGTGTGCGAGCAAATGAACCTACGCCACCACCTACTTTTTGCATCATGCCTTCATTTTGTAGTGCCGCACTTAACGCACCACCCATCATAGATTGCTGTGCCATTTGATTCAATTGCATTTGCTGTTGTTCAGCCATTTGCACATTTTGATTTGCCGCACTTTGGAGTGCCGTAAACTTCGATGCAATGTTATCTGAACTCATGGTTTGCAAATGAGAAGGCAGTGAGGTTATATCCATTTTGAGATTACCATCATCATCCGCAACAAAGGTTGCGTTCTTGAATACTTCAAGAACACTGAACGTTACAAGGTCGTTAAACATCTGTACCATTGTTGCCATAGATTCACTTGCTACGAATCGGTCTACGGGTACGATACCACGCAACAGCATAATTTGAATTTCAATTTCTGATGGAGGCATAACTGGTTGATTCATGTATTGTGCATTATCACCAAGCATACCTGTCATAAATGCACCTTGTGCGCCCATTTGCATTTGCTGATTTGCAAATGGATTCTGTGTTTGCATTGCGGGTTGAGCACTGTTCACACCAAGATTAAGTGCACCGTTGGCATTGGTGTTTTGATTAAGATTCAACATCAGACTCACTCTCCCCCAAGTTGTACCTCTTCAAGAGTGTTTTGTTGCATCTGTTGGTTGAGAATTGTTTGAAAAGCAGGGGTCGGTTGATTCATCATTTCCAATTCTGCCTTGAAAATTCTCAAATCAAACGTCACTGTAGTGATGTCGTTTTCTTTTGTAATTGGATTTTCATAATACTGGATGTTGATACCACTGAATCTTTTGCTGTCTTTGTCCAATTCAGCAAAAAATGGTTCATACTTTTCCAACATAGCGGGTTGCGGGTCTTTTTTCTTCATGGTCGCAACAGGGACAGTCACCATTGACACACCCTTTTTTACACGGTCACGTAGACGACGTGGGTTTGCTTCACGCAACTTGTCTTCCTCGGATTCCCATTTGTTGAGAAGATGATACAAATGCAAATGTTCAGGACAGTACGTACCTTTCATTTTACGCCCATTCATGACTTTTTCTTTTGCCACAAATGCTTCGGCCTCCCCTGTAACTGGGTTTTGCCAGTACAGTTGCCACAACGAATATCCCGTATCTTCATCGGTAATCTTTGCATACAAATTGTCATGCTGAATCAACTTTGCACAGTCGCACCCATCGACAACACACATACTGGCTTGACGGTCGTATCGGTACTTTTGCCCAAATAAGAACCGCATTGGATTAAACCATGCACGCTTTGCTGGTGAAAGTAGTTTACGTGCTTGACGAATATCTTTGCGTCGTGCTTTGTGTGGGTCAGGATGACGTGAAGGATAAAAATTGACTTTTGGAACTTCAAGATTTTGTTCCGATGCAATTTGTTGCATAGCCGATTGTGCAGTGGCTTGCTCCATGAGTGTAGCATAACTCAACGATTCATTACCCTGTTGGCTAAGTGCGTACAAGTGTGCTTCGTTTGACATACCCAGCCCCGCTTGTTGAGGAGTTTGATACATTCTCATTCTTCCACCTTCTTGATTTCAATTGTACTATTATGTACATCAACATCCCATTCAATCTTGTCACCCTTTGAAAGTTTCAAGACTTTTACAATCCACAACGGAATAACCGTACGTAGACTTTGTGTTTTGTTTCCTACAGACGTAATGTTTGTTTTTGTCATGCTCTCACCTATGCTGTCAATAAATCGACCATTGTATTTTCTACGTTCCACCCTATTCTTGTAGCCATAAATGACCTTCGTGTAGGTATACCTCCACGTTGTAATCGTATTAAATCATCCCGAAACGGGTCGAATATCTTGTGCTCACCAATACGGTCTTGTTGCCACAACAATGCGGCAGTGTCATCAAAGAAGCGGTCAGCCTTGTTTGCAACCAACATAATCAATTTGGGCATGTATTTCTTGCCTTTGCGTCGTGCTTTCCAATTGCGATAACGATATTGTCTGTTAAGAATTGCATCGACAAGAAATTTGAAACCTGCAATTTGTTGCAACGCATCGTTACCACCTTTGAAGGCTCGGTCATCAAACATGTAAACTACTGCTTCAACTTGTCGATTGACCATATCATCAATCCAAAGATTCCAAAAACGTTCTTGTCCACCTACGTCAGAAGAAAACACAACACGCTTTTGACCTTTCCAACTAACACGCTTACGTGTTGGTTTTGGCATTTTGTACTTACCAAGCATTTTACGATGCATGGTTCGTTCTTCTTCGGGTATGTCTTCCATCTCACCGGGTGTTGTCATAAAACGGTCAAGCGTTGTTTTACCAACCATACCCGCACCATAGATTCCCACACGTCGTGGTCGCCATGAGTTGTATAGGGCTTGACCCCAAACCATGACACCGACCAATGCTGAACCTGCTGGGTCTACCATTAAAACAACCCCAATATCCAGTTGCCGAGGTCTTCGACTTTACCCACAAACCACTCTACGGTATTGTCCCATACCGATGCATCTGTTTGTTTTTCCCACAGGCTTGTTGCTAAAACAGCAATCAACGTAAACAGTATGGTACGAAGCCATCCCCATCCTTTTTCGTAATAATTGTCAAGTGTGTTTTGCGTATGCATGGCACGAAGTGTTGCTTCGGTGCTGTCATCACTTG
>CEPG01002210.1_pt1 | contig 56914 bp, 73 predicted proteins | sample 530551 | NCBI WGS metagenome assembly CEPG01 (sample SAMEA2620384, study PRJEB7988) | marine metagenome | biome: marine biome (ENVO:00000447); feature: surface water layer (ENVO:00002042); material: "saline water (ENVO:00002010), including plankton (ENVO:xxxxxxxx)" | depth 5 m | reverse complement strand
AGCTAGATCCGGGCGGGCCAGACAATCCAGCCAACAATGTAACAGCAGAGCTCGACGTATATTATAATCCTAATACTGGAAGGGCTGAAGCAGGCACTAGGCAGGTTCTTGCTAAAATACTTACGCCAATATCCGCCGTAAAAGTTAACCCAATGCCCGCTAATTTTGATACCACTGGCGGCTTTCCTATGCCAGAGGATTCCAATACGTACATGGGATATTTTGCTAGCGGCTATGCTATACCAATGACCGTGAATCAGGGCAATCCTTACATGTTTGGCCCAGTGTTTTCCAACAAAGGCAATGGCTGCGAGGATGACAAGAAAGACAAGCTACTAGTAGTTAATAGGTCTCAGAGGTCTTTTCCAGTTGGCCGTGTTGTTATGTTGCAAAGGATTGACGACGAGTGGATTCCAATGGACTTTGGCGACGACGATGTTCCACAGTTTGGCTCTGTGGGTAAGTGGAACTTCCAATATTTGATTGCTGACAGAGATTCATACTTTAAAGATGACAGACATTATTTTGAAGAACAATACAATGCAGAGTTGTCAACTTCTATAACACCAACACAGTACGAGTCTTTATTTAGATTTAGTTTTTATGATAGTATGGTAGATGCTATAGAAGGTGTTTATGGGGCTGATGCATCAAATAATGCAGGATTAGACGCTGCCAACGACCCAAGAAACACTAACGGCACAGTGCAGTTACCCAACACGACAGAAACTGATCCAGTTCCGACTGGAACTGCAAACAGCAACTGTACAGAGCAAACTGAAGGCTCTACAAATACTGACAGCTTTCAACCTGCGCCTAGAATAGAAGCAAACAATGGGGTTTATGTAAAGACTAAAGTAAGTAGCGTTCCCAGCCCGTGCTTTACACCTTCAGACGAATGTGGAGATGCGCTTCAAGACCTTAGAGACGCCGCTGAGGCTCTGAGTAATGGAGGTTCATATGATGATTTTGAGGCGGCTATGAAAACTTTTGCAGGTGTTCTTGGAGAAGACACAAGTACGCCAGCGGGTGATCCTAGCCACCCTAGTTATGATGGGAGATTAAAATTAGACGCACCGCCTGCACAGAGTAATCATAATATAAATAGCTGGCCTAGCGACGGCGGTCTGTATACAGCCAATCTTCCTGTTTTAGTAGACTGTGTTACCAGACGTAGGACAAGCAGCAGTGCAGTTACTGGAGGCCCTACTGATTATTGGGCTAGATTATTCAGCGGTGGTGTAGCTGGGGTAGATAGCGGGGAAAAGCTTGCCGAATGGCAAAACAGCAAAAATTGGTTTTACTCAGTAATGGCTTGCCAAACATCTCAAAACGTAATGTGCTTAAAAGATGGCAACATACTTTCAAACCAAAGAAGATGTGTTGAGTTTGGCCCAATTGCGTCATATGCAAAATCGTATGCTGATGCGCTCGTAGAAAAATTTGAAGGCGTATGCGGAGTTGAGCGTGATGCATTTCCTCAAATCAAAACTTTTAAGTGGCTAAAAAATTCAGTTAGTAAAAAATTCGTAGGTAGTAGAAGGTATCTCAACGTTACCTCATTTGACATGCTAAGTCATAGGTGGAATGGCCACAATGCAGCGGACTGGATCTCTCTTAATAACCCAAGCTTTGATGAATCTGGAGGAAAGATAGAAGACCCGTCAGATGAAAACTTTGACAACTATCACCCGTTTTGGGGGGCTTTATTTACTGAAGGCTATACTGATTCCAGCGTGACTAAGTTAGTAACTAAAAGAAGCAACAATTCCACCCTCTCTCAAGTGTGCTCAAATGCAAACACGACCACTGTTGACTCTTCCCACTTTGGCGATCTTTACCTTAAGCCTAGTTCCAGACCAGAAGGTGGATTCACTGGATCAGACGATACGGCTGGCTATAGCTATGGGATTAAGAAAAACAATACAGTATTAAGTCTAGATAAGATCTATTCAAACGGGGATATTAATCTAACACATTTGCCCGCAGATATAGGAACTAATGCTTCACCAAGCGGCAAGTATGGATCTCCAATTAATGATTTTCATAGGATGGTAAATTTAGCTAATATTGTTAATCCCGGATTATACAATGACCCTAACAACCCTGCAGACACAGAAGCGTTGGGAACTAATTTTTCTGACTCTGATGGCGATGACACATATATAGGTTACGACCCCAAAAGAGCACTTGAAGACCCCACGGCAGGTCAGGCATCACTAACGGTAGACTGGGGAAATGGTAAGGGCCTGAAGCCTAATAAACTAGCTCTTAACATGAAAAAATATTTTGCTAGAAAATACTACGACGTAAACGGAGTTAAGTTTTCTATTCAGGACAGACAATGCTGGGCCTATGAGTTGCCAGAGGATCAAGACGCACAGCAAGATGAAAATGGAAACGATCTTGGCCAGACACGTATTACCCAGTATGCTTTTGATAGCACGTATGACTTGGAGCCAGTGTCTAACAAGTTAACGTTTATGCCTTTAACAGCGGAGTGGATTGGGGCTTTTGATAGCGCTGATCAGGTTTATGCGCTACAAGATAACCACAGGGCTTTTAGTGGCGTTACATTTTTTGAAAATTGGTGGCATATTGCCTACGAAAAACTAAACACTCCCTATAGTTCATATTCGCTGTCGGTATACCCTCACGGCAGGGATGAGCTAAAAGGAGCTGGTTGGTATTGGTTTGATTATAATGGCAAAGGCACGCAGTTAGACAATGTTACAATAAAAAGATTGTCACACTATCCTTTGGCTACTGAATACAACATGATTGAGCTCAATAACCCATCTACTTTGTTGGGCTCTGCAGCGATACCCAAAGCAGATCCGACAGTCTATCCGGCTGGTTCTGATTATGTAGAAACTTATAATAACTTTGGCGGCAGACGTGGAGATCAAATATTTAGAATAGGTAGAAACCATGAATTTGTAATAACTCCCGGAGACTCTACTGAGCAGGCTTATGGAGATAATACTGGAGGCGGAACTGGCGAACCGGGTGAAGAAGAAGGAGCTCCAATGGGCTCTGCACCAAATGCTGCCGGCGGAACAAGTAATTTTGATATTGAATTCATGGAGCCTGAAAATGAAGGCGTAGCTCAGATAGATACATATGCTTATGGGGCTATTGGCACTTCAGCTCAGAATACTCCCAATAATCCAAATCATGGTCTCGTTGGAGCCTACTCAAACCGCAATCAAGCTGATACGTATTATACGGTAAAGCTAGAGCCGGGCTTTCCGTTTGACGGATATGTTCGCCATAGAAGCAATTTTAGTGATGATGGAATTATTGGGCCTAGACAATGCTGGTTTGACGATACAGCAGACTGTGTGGGGATTATAACTTCTAGAGCTAATTTAACTACGGCTTCTAATAATCTTGTTTGTACTAGCATATCTAGTAGAGGATTGCCAACTTACAAGCCTAACATCACTGGCGATGAGCTTGGAAGCTGGGGAGCTCCTAGTAATGAGATACAATCTTTTGGTGGAGAACATTTGTTCGCAAGAGTATTTGAATCTTGGCCAGACGATCAAACTCTTTTTGACGCTAGATATTTTGCAGTTATGCATTTCAATCCCGGAGAATTACTAACAGCACCTATTACAGAAGGGCCAACAGATGAAAATCCAGACGGTGGATTTGACTGGGAGGGTGTTAAATATACCAGAGAACTCATAAGTGAAACTGTGGATTATAGAGTGCCTACTTTAGTTGGTGAAGGTAATGATACGAGAGAGTGGCCTCAGCTTGTCCAAGGCACAACACTGTACGCAAATAATGTTTCTACTCAAGGCCTGACAGCTCCTTTTGAATTGTGGAAAGTATCTACTATTAGAAGGGGAATGTTGTTACCGTTTACATATACATTGCCAACTGTGGGCATAACAAGAGCGGACATTGAGGTCTTGGTTTCATTACCTACAGGCGGAAATCCCGCAGTTCCTCAGACAGGCACAGGATACAAAGTTGGAGATACTCTTACATTCCAAGGCGGGACTGGAAGCGGAGCTCAAATAAGAGTAACAGAGATTGGAGCCAATGGAAGTATACAAGAATTTAAGATAGTAAGCGAAGGTAAGGATTTTGTATCAGACGACTTTTTGCCTAGTAATTGGCAGAATGATCAGCTTTCTGCGACGTTTGAATCACCAAAAGTAGTAGCTAGTCCAGATCCCGGCTGTGAGGGCACAGGAGCCTTTATACTGGCTAAGAGCGGAACAGTTATATATAAAGATCTAACAGATGCTGCGCCAAGGACTGGCCAGAGCACGCCTCAGCGTATCAGTCTTCCTGTTCCTTCAGACGAAAATGAAGCCGTAGGTAGACAGGAGGATCTAAGCAATCAGGTGTCTTTGCCTCTTCCCGGATCTAACGGTACTTTTAAGAGTTATGACGTATTTTTCCATTATCACAATGATATTACCACTGTATTATCTTACAATGGATATGATTCCGTAAATAAAGGATTATTGAAAGATATAAACAAAGTACAATTTATGAGGCTAGAATTAAGCACTCTATAACTAATATAAACAACAATTTTAAGTGTATACTATTATAGATACAGTCTTTAATCAGGAGTAAAAAAATGGCTGAAATTAACTTTTATGCGAATAACGTTACCGCTACGAGCACTAGTGGTGACGCTGGATATGTAAAAATAAACCACACGGCTGGTTCTGGCCTTGGTTTTTATGGGGGTGGATACGGTATTTCTGTACCTGTAGACACTTTCCAAGATACTACTTTTACCACGAACTCTGATGGTACAGCCACTGATTATATTCAGTTGCACAACAATAAGTACGATAAAGGTACTTCTGGAGTCTTGGCTGATGGAGCTTCTATAGCAGACTTGGCAAACTTGCCAAACTATCTTGCTCCATTAAACGTTAGATTTACTCATACTACAGCTGTAAAAGTGCAGAACTGTAAGTTGAGAATCTTTGATAGAAACGACATTAACACCCATGCTAGTGAGGTTTCTACTATGGTATATGAGGTTAGACATCCTTCAGCACTCCAAAGTGTTAGCAATCTCAATTTTAGAGGTAGAGCTGACAATACTTGGGTTGAGTTTGATTCTGAAGACAGTGCCACACCTGCTGATATGACATTCACATCATCTCCCGGAATGAGTGGGTTGAATACTAATAGCACCGATACTGACACTGCTAAAGGTTATACCACCACAGCTGGTAGTGCTCACGAGAGCACACGACATGATTGGTATGTTGCTATCAGTGCTTCCCCTCACTCCATAGGGAGCAAGACTAATTTTGGACTTTACTTTACTGTAGAGTACCTATAATTAAAAACCTGATTAAAGATTAAAAGCCCCTTTCCTCGCGGATTGGGGCTTTCTTTATTTTGTGGAGTAGAAGCGCCTTGCGGCGCTCCTTTTGAAACTATTCGTTCTTCTCAGTTTTGGGGTTCCATTTGACCCACCCAGAATCAGGGAGCCAATTACCATCGCTATCCTTACGCTTTGGAAATAGACCACCACCTTTCTTGTTTGCTCCGAACGAGAGTCTCGCTCCACAGTCAGCACATCGTAGTTCGTAATACTGATTGTCATCGACAGTTCGTACTACAAATTTAATATTGTCCGATCCACATTTGCCACAGACGTTCTGTTCAAATACTTCTTGGAACTTACTGATTTGTTCAAAGATGTCTCTGTGAGAGTCACCTTCAATTTCAGCGCTAATGCGCTTGTTGTTTGTGGTGTATGTAATTTTCATTATTCACGCCACTCCTCTATATAGCCAATTACTTCTTCAGGGATACTACTCTTATCTTGCTGGTATGTATTGAGTCTATCAATAATGTCGCTAGCAACCTTTTTAGATATTTTGCGACTGCTGCTGACATTGAACACACTAGCAAGTAGGGTAGTACCGTTAACATTTAGTTGACGACACTTTACATCAATAAAGTTGGATTGTGCATCAGACATACGGCTTGAGTCGTCATATCCACCGTCTGAGCTTTCTTTCTTAGCAGAGAGCTCACGCACAATCTTTGCTGTATCTTTCTTAGTCATCTCTTCTGCGGCTACAGCTTTAATTCGCAACGCTTTACGTAGTGCTCTACCTTCAGCGCGAGTGCTGGCTGTTGCGATTGCATAAGCACAGAACATATCGTCCGTGTTGCCCTCCCAACAATCTGCCACTTCAGAAAATCTCATTCCATTTTGGAACTCAACAGTAAACACCACAGTTGCACGTCCATGATGGTCGTCTCGCTGAGGTGGGAAAACCTGAGTTGGCCCACTATAAACGATTGGCCCTAAAACAACTTCGGCCACACGTCGTAATCCGTTTACTAGAGGGTTGCCATTATACATCTCTTTGTCTGTAAACATGCCCATCACATAATCGTTCCATTCAGGATCGGTCATTGCTGGAGCATCTGACGCAATAACATCAGTAACAGAAGTATCCGTATTAGATGGTGTTTCCAACTCTACAGTTTCAAATAACATATCTTGCATTTCTTGTTCCTTTGTCATAATTCTATCTCAATAAACCTCTTTGACTTCCTTGGGAATTTATTATTAATATCGTTTAACTTGGCAACGACACTAGTAATCATTTTATTCTTTGCTGCAAGTGTAACGTGGTCAAGCATATTTTTAATACGAAGAACCACGAATCCTTTACTCAATACTAGACCTGTCTTCTGGTCGTCTGCCTTGATTTGCTTCTGGAGTTTCTCTTCACCCCAAATGGGCAGAAAGTGAGAAGGCCCGTCTATCTCTATTATAGTCTTAAGAGCAGGAATATACAAATCTATTTCTAATTTTTCATTGGGAATTAGATCTTTTTTGTGAAATTCTACTCTATACCCTAGATTAGTAAGCTCTTCTAGAAGAAACTTTTCCATCTTTGAGCCTTCCTTACCAGCTTTTCTAACAGCTTCTATAGCAAGTGCGGTAATTTCTGCACGTTGCTCTTCTGGCATACTATACCAGCGAGTCTGTGCTTCTTTACATCTGTGCTCGTACTCCTCTTTACTCATGTTGCTCCAGTATTTTTTCACTGTAGCACTAATCTTAAGGCGGTCTTCCTTGCTTCTAACAGTTCCTTTAGTTGGGTGTTTGGCCCTCCCGTTGGCAAGGGCAGACTTCTGCGCCTGACTTTTAGACTTCATCTGTACGCCGTGCTTGACAAGTATACGTCTAATTTTATTTGGATAGGTCTTGTACTTCTCAGCTATTTGATAAGTACTATATTCTCCAGACTCATACAGTTCGACAATTTTTGTCTCGTTCATTTTTTCACCTCTATGATTTTTTCTAGGTCAAAGTCTTGTACTACAGCGTCTGGCTCTTGACCAGTAAGTCTAGTAAATTGGTTTTTACTAGTCTGGCTATTGCACACAACTTTAACGTTTTTGTCGTTAGCTACTTTGATTAATTCTAGTGGATCTCTTTCGTCATACCATCCGTAGTAAAATACAGTATCAAACTTATTCACAATATTGCGAACCTTGTTGGTAGTACTTAAAGAAGTGGTTATTAAATCCCCTGTAAAATGCCATAGTTCTACAGCGTCAAAGAAACCACATTTTGACGGTATGCTATTTGGGCCAGAGTCGTCATAAAATATACTTGCGTCCCTAAGAGTACCCTCTGAGAGGCCCTCATTTACGCTCTGTAGCGCTTTGTATAACGGTTCTGATTCTGATGTATTATTAAAATAAATGCCTATATTCATCGCTGTGCGTCCTTTACATAGTCTGTGCAAATACCCCAAATGTCTTTAGTCTTATATTCCTCTACTTCTTCCAATGTCTGGCAGACAATGATAGAGCGATTGGTGACTTCTTTTTTAGGATAAGTCCATATAATTTGTTTAGATGTTAGTGTAAAATCGTCTTCTTGATGCCAAAAATAATGTAGGTTTGTGCCTGTCAGTTTATACAAAGCGTCTAAATTCTTGGCGTGTAAAATAAAGTTTGGGTTTGTAATAAAATCAAATGAGATGGCTCTTTCTGGCCCGTCGTGACCAAGATACCAACCATGCTCCATGTGCCACACGTCAACTTCGACAAGCATGTCTTTAGAGACTCTTTCGAGCTCACTTATAACATTGTCCTGTTCCTGTGGCCCGTCTAAATTTCCTCTATGTGATATAATTTTCATACTAGATATTTATCTCCTTTTACGGATGGTTTTTTGACTACTACTGTGATTGTATCTTCTAAGGCTTCAAAGTCTGTAGCTTTTCCTGCGTCAATACGAATAATGTCTCCTTCCCCGTACTCAACGCCGTTCATTACAACTTTGCCTCTTACTATTACCGTAAACTCTATTGCTATTTTATGTAAATGTTTTGGCTCTTTGTCTCCAGCCTTGTACTCTTTAACGGCCACTTCAAGTCCCGCCGTCCTCCATGCGGTTGGTTCAAAGTCTCCGATAAACCATCCGCCAATCATGTCCTTTAGGTTTTTAGTCATTTATGACTCTCCATTTATGTGTATGCTATTTTAAAAAAGTTTTGTCTCTATGTTTGGTCAGCTCTTGCCAGCCCACATACCCCAAGTCTCTCATTAGATTTTCACTTAAGTCCTTTTCAAAAAATGGGTACATAAAATACCTACTTCCGCCGTTTATTGAGTTCTGCTGTAAAGCCTGATATAAAGGGTGAAACAAGCCAACACATATGCTGTCACCATAGTCTGCGACCAGTTTTTCGGGTATAGCATTGTGAAACATGTTGTGCCCTCTATCATTTAACGACGTACCAGCACTAAGAAACTTCTTAGCCCTACTAAAATATTCTCCTTCTTGAAATCCTATTCCACATATTCTTTCGTCAAAAAGCCCAATCTCAACCACTCCTTTTGGCGACCAACTCATAAACTGGTCTCCCCTTCCTTCTTGTATATATTCGTAGCCTTCTGAATGATACCTTTCTAACCTAGAGAAACATTCCGGCAGCACTTCTGTGTCTACCTGAAGGCATACTACAAACTCACATTGTGGATTTCTCAAATCTCCAAAACCATTTATGATTGCTTGGTTCCAGTTCCTGCCAAGATGTCCGGTGGAGTGGTCTGGCCTAAGAACATTATCTAATATGTTGACCTCTAGGCCATAAGTGTTTGGAATTTTCAATCTTCCATAATTGTTTATAATATTAATTTCGTTACTATATAAATGTATATCACTATTACTAATGGACTTTAAACATCTGTCCAGAGCCTCTTCATGATTGTATGTTACTATGTATAACTTAAACTTATGCATCGTTCTTGTTCTCCAAAAAATAGTTTAAGTCCTCTGGAGTTCCCAAGCCCCACATTTTTTCGATGTCAAATATCTTTAATTTTTTATTATCAGCGATGGCTTCATTAAAAACCGGACATACATAAAATTCATTATTAACACGAATGTCGTTGTCTATCATCTGCTCTGCATACCTAACATAGTCAGACCCCTTAGCCCAGTAATAGATTCCAACGGTTGCAATGTCACTGATTGGATTCTTTTCTTGGACTTCTGTCACAAAGCCGTCATCGTTCAACTTTGCGTAACTCCACTTTGGATGGTTTGACCTAAAGGTTAACATGCCACCATCTATGTTATCTCCCACCATTGAGTACATGAACTCATTTGAATCCCATTCTACAAACTGGTCTGAGTTTGCCATTAGTAGAGGCTGGTCATTGTTAATAAACTCTTTTGCTAACAACGTGGTGCAAGCGGCTCCCTCAGTAACACCGTCTACCTGAACAATCTCACAGTCAGGAGTAATGTTATTTAAAACGGTTTTTAGGTTGTACTTTTCATAGTGTGATTTCTGCACTACAAATATATGCTTTGCGTCTACGTTTATATTTTCTACTACCACCTGAATCATGGGCTTGCCATTGACTTCGATTAGCGGTTTTGGGAAAGTGTATCCAGCCTTTTGAAAGCGTGATCCAGCTCCAGCCATCGGTATTAATACATTCATTTTTCCACCCTGCCATTTTGGCTTTACTTCTTTTTGTGTTTTGTCAATTTTTTTGATCTCTTCTACTATATCTTCCAATATAACATCGTCTGGATTCTTTACTGCAAACAGATTGCCACCAGAGTCCATAGCGGCTTTTCTGCCAACATGTGAGTCTTCAATAATAATTGTTTCGTTTGGAGATACTCCAGCATGAACCATGCACCTTAAATATATCTCTGGATGCGGCTTTGGATGATTAACGTCTTGGTTGGAAAATATTTCATCAACAAATTCAATCAACCCTCTACGTAGCAACATCATTTTAATAGTGTGCTTAACTGAGTTAGAGCCGACATAAACTTTGTATCCTGACTTTTTCAGTTCTGACAACGTGTGTGCCATTCTATGGTCAGTGGTCATACTGTTGATAAGCTGCACTGTTTTAGCTTGCTTCGCTTTCCAGATGTCGTTATACAAGTCCTGCGACAAACCTTTGTGTTCTGTTAATAGTCCCAGCTTTTTCTTGGTTGGTAGCCCGTCGTAGGTAGATAGGTGCTCTTCTCTGCTGATAACACATTCGGGCGCTATATCAGCAAGTGCTAAATTCATAGCGTCATAGTGCAAGTCCCTTGCATCTACTAAAACACCATCTAGATCAAATACTACAAGTTTAATCATTTTTCACACCTCGTATAAATCCAGTGTTTGTGTTGATCGTCTGAATAAGAAGTTTTTATTTTGTGCTCTATGTTTTTAAACCCAATCTTTTCTAGGTCGTGTGTTAGCTGTTCTTCGTTTTCAACGCCAACATCATCTTGTCCATTGGAACCTTTGGCTGCAAAATTGGCGTGATATGCGTGGTTTTTACTATGAGGGTTTTTCCCATCAAATCCCATTTGAAATGAGAAAACTCCTCCGTTCTTCAAAACTCTGTAAATCTCTTTCTTTATCTGCACCCTTAGATCATGTTGGCATATATGCTGCAAAACTATAGTTGATAAAGCAAAGTCAACAGATTCATCCGAAAGTGGTACATTACCTCCTTCGTTTTCATACCATTCCACACCTGCATAACCTAAATTATTTTTGCAGTATTCTATATTTTCACTGCTTATGTCAACTCCAATAAGTTTATCCCAATTGCAAAGGTTTTTTGCGTTTACAATGTTTCTGCCTTTCCCACAGCCAAAGTCCAAAAATACTTTTCTACTCCAGCTGTTTGGTGAGCTTGTCAGGTCGCTTATTAATATGTCCCAGTAATCTGGGTTCTTGTTATGTTCTGAATGATTAGATGTACCCATAGCATAAAAGTGTTTGAGATTTTCTTTGTACTCTGACGACTTTCTGTAGTCATTTTTTAGCCAGCTTCTAGGCATTATGTGGTTCCTCTAATTTCAGGGTTTATGTTGTATTCAGTAAACAAATTGTTTAGCTCTGCGGGGTACTCGCTAGTGACCCACTTTCCTTTATGAATTGCTGTGGCAATATATGGGTAGACGGTAGAGTGCCAGTGAAAATGTCCACGCTGAACATCGTCCCTGTGGAATGAATACAGTCCTTTGTAGTTGGCTTTCCTACAATATTCCTGCCCTACCGTCTCAAATTCCCATATACTCTGTCCTAGATTGTTCTCTAGAAGTTCTATTAGTCTCTCTGTTTTCCATATAGTTGGTTGTATTGCGAATACATAATCAAATGTGTGTCTACAATATTTTAATACTTTACTTGATTTATATTTTATATCTTCCCTTGTGTCCTTTGGGCTACCGCCTTTTAGTAGTTTTACGAAATCTACGTCACCTACAGCCGCTTCAGCTTCTTTCAGATAATTTTCATCTACTGTATCGCATAGTATCATGTCTTCATGTGTGAACAGAACTTTGCCTCGACCCAACTGCTTAAGGCAGGACAGAAGCCTATCCGTGTAAGCCTCGCTATCATTATATGCAATATGTTGAAAGCTGTTATCTTCTGAGCCATCTAGCTCGTTAGAAAATATATACTTGTTGTCAAAGTCTACCGTACAATACTTATTGAATTCGCCAAAGAAGGCTGGCCAACAATCACTGTACTCTATGTGTGAATATACTGCTACGTCCATTATTCAAACTCACATTCTAACGCATCTTTGGTATCCCACAGGTTATGCTTTTTAAACCACCAGTGGTAAAACGCAACTGCGTTTGATAAGTCATTAACATTAAAGCACGGTTTTTCTTGAACCCACTTGTGAAATTCACTGTCTAAATAAAACTCATTGTATAAGTCGTGAAATATCCCTGCGAAACTTGACATGACTTTCTGGTCTCCATAAAACCACATGTCTGCTGGGCCTTGATCAAACATGTTCCAGTCTGCCATTTTGACAGTTGACATATCTAATGTCGGGTCAAACGTGATACACTGCACGGGAATTGAATCTGGATTTCTATTGATTCGTCCGATGTCAAATCTAGCTTTTATAATTATATCGTATTCCTTTCCTGTTCCGTAACACAGTTTGAACGATTCCTGTACAGAATAGAAGTGTGACATTATTACTTCCGGCGTGCGTCTCATTGGCGGACACGCTTGAGGCAGCGAGTACAAATTTCTTTCTCTCGCAAATGGCATGAAGTCTATCTGAGGCTGATATACAAAAGCCTTTGGTTTATATATGTCGTTTATTTGTTGAGACAGTTCTGGTTGCCAGCTGTGGATGAATACATCTGGATCGCATTTGCTGTAAACACGATTAAGTAAGTGTTGATACCCGTCTAGACCTTTTGAGTTTCCATCCTGCTGGGAATCAAAATATCCGTGTAAACAAAGAGCTACTCTTTTATCTTGTTTCATTAAAACCAATTCCGTTATTTTTGCTGTGTTTTTTCATAAATCCATATCTAGCTAGATCAGGATACCCGCCTTCTTCGTGTTGGTCTGAGTGGTGTTCTGGGTACACACTCAGCAACATGAGGCCTCTGGCCGCCCACTCTGGCGTAATATAACTATTGTAACCCATATCGTTTACTTCGTCTTCGGGCATAGGCGTAGACTCGTGTCGTCCTGACCACCTAAGTTTTTTAAGGGCTTCAACTGCATCAATATTGTCCGTCAGAATCATTCCACCCTTTCCCAGCTTAAGGTTCTTTTTAATGCCAAACGATAAACACATGAGTGTGCCTTCTATGTACATTTCTGACGTAAACCTTTTAGCTGCGTCATAAATTGGATATGGCTTAAGTTGGTATATGCCTTGCCATTCCAATTCTTCTAGCTTAACTCTGCCGCCGGCCTGTATAATAGACTGCGGCACTGACAAATAAGTTTTGCTAGGTATAGTAACTTCTTTAACCTGTAAATACTCACAGCACATACGTATTGCATTAGTGCAGTTATCTACTGCGACCGCGTACTTAGCGCCTGTATAGTGAGCAACTTCTTCTTCAAACCATTTTACAATTTCATGTGGGTGTCTTAGCATTTTTTCAATCCATAATAATCTACTTGAAAACCGCAAGACTCAAAAAGGTTAAGGCTTGCAATATTATCGTGTTTTACTTTGGCGACAGCTTCTGGAAACTCAGCCATAAATTCTGTTAGCATAAACTTAGCTACGCCTCTCTTTTGAAATTTTGGATGTGTAGCTATTCTAATATCATTGTCTACATGCGCTACAAACCCCATAGGTGTTCCTTCGTCGTCAATACAAATCCTATAAGTTTGATAATTTTTTAACATAAAGTCAAAGTGCTCTGCCTTAGTTATGTGGCTTTTTACAAAGAACGCTTTGCTCGTCAGGTTTCTTACTTCTAATACAAAACCCCAGTAGTCATATGTACATTCTACCAGCCCCATCTACAGCTCTCCATTTGTTGAATGTCTCCGGTTAGTTGCTTCATATATTCTCTTCTACTTCCGATTCCCGGCAGTAGTGGGTTGAGTGATGAACCAATATCAATATATGTATTATTTGTGTTATGCATGTGACACTCATGTATAATCATGTTGGATAGGCTAGAAGCCGCACATAAGAACACGCCATCAACGACGCTGTTATCATCTATATATGATTTAATTTCATCTATCAAGCCAATGTCATTTACCATACAGTTTTGACCAACTCTAAACGCACGCTCTATGTTAAACTCAGAAGCGTCTAAGTCTGCATTTTCATTCACGACCATGTAAAGCTTTCTAGTCTTTAGTATTGGTACAATCTCATCCATAAATCTTTTGTAGTTTGAGTTTATGAGGACATTGGCCCAAGTCAGCCTAGACACATCAAACCCCGCAAACTGTCTTTCTCTAGTCACTAATGCTGGGCTCCACATTTTAGCGGTACAGCAATAGCAGTTCAACCCCTTAAAATAGTTGGGCGCATTATATAATAAAGCCTTGTACAGCCTCTTTTGTGTCTCACCGTGTAATTTAGGGTCAAAATGCTTAATGTCATCTTTGCTATTGTCCGCATGAAATGTAGCCTCGCCAATTTGATTATGGCCAGACTGCATCGCTACCTCAATACCGTTACACACCAACAATTCACCGTCTGAGAATCTAGACAAGGAAAAGTTTTCGCCGTTGGAAAGCATTGACTTAATTACCTCAAAGTCAGCTTCTGGCGTTTTTGATGGCGGTGTGCTCATACTAGCCATTCTTGAGGACTCCTTTGATTACTCTTAAATTAATGGTTTTGCTGCGGTCGTGATGACCATACTTAATCTCTTGGTATAACTTCTTGATTGAAGTTTTTAGCTTTTTCCTAAACTTCAAGCCTAAGTCTTTTTTGATCAGTGCTGAACTTGTTTTGTATGACCTTTGGTCTAATACGTGTTGATAGTGAATCTCTACCTCTGGTACTGCTTGCTTTATAAGATCAACAACTTGGTTTACAGAGTAATTCTCATTAGTGACATTATAAATCTTGCCGTTGGAGTTTGGATTTTCTAAGCACTCAGCATAAGCTAAGCACAAATCATCAACATGTAGGCACGGCCTGCATTGTTCTCCACCCTCAACCATTAGCTTGTTATCACGGATGGCCCTGTCTAGCATGGTATTCACCATGATGTCAAGTCTGAGTCTTGGTGAGTATCCGTAAAGCGTAGCCGGTCTAAGCGAAGTAATACCAGTATTTCCGTATACCATATAATAGCTCAAAACATGGTCTATCTCTGCTTTTATTTTCGCATATTGTGTAATTGGTTCAGGAATTTCTTTTTCAGTAACTAGCTTGCCTTGCTTGATGCCATATACGCTCGTGGTGGATGTCTGTATTAGTTTAGGAATCTTCTTTCTAATACAATTATCGACAACGTTCATAACGCCGTTGTAACTAACATCATGCGTAAAGTTATAGTTTATGTCGGAGCTCGTGTCATTAGATAAGCACGACAGGTTTATAACTGCATCCGCGTTATTAATTATCTTGGATATTCCTTTATCCCTAGTATCTTCTTGGATACACTTAGCTGTGATCCCGACTTTTTCTTTATATTCTTCAACACTATCCCAAAACCAGAATGTGTCAACTATTGTCAGGTCATACTTGTCTTGCAGTGCTGGGCAGAGCCTTGAACCCACAAATCCGCCACCACCAAAAACCACTACTTTCTTAGACATTCTACGTCCTCCAGTATTTCTAATATCTTTTCTGCTGCATACCCATCTCCATATGGGCACGGTAAAGTAACTATTTCTTTTATACCACAAGCCTCTAACACTTTTTCATAGAGACCGGGAAGGTCTTCCGGTGTTAGGCACATAAAGGCAAAGTCTCCTACCCCTTCAGTCCTTTCAGACACTTTTCTACAAACTATACAGCGCTTGCCAAAAAAGCTTGATTCCTCCTGCAAACCTCCACTATCTGTTATGAGAAACTTGCATCTACTTACAAGATCTATGCACTCGTGATAAGGAAGTGGGTCTACAACCGTAACATCTGTGAGTAGGTATTCGTACTTTCTCACGTTTGGGTTTGGGTGAAGAGGAAGGATAAATTCTAGGTCTGGCGTAGTTGCGGCTAAATGATTGATCTGGATAAACCAGTCTTGTATCATTTTGTGGTTCTCTCTGCGATGCATTGTGACAAGAACAAAGTCTTCAGATTTTACCTTGTAATCTACAAGATTGTCTAATACTGTGTTGCCAACAACGTGTACGCCTTCGTTTGAATTGTTGTGTCTCATAACGTTGTGTGCAGAAGATATGGTTGGGCACAGGTGTATGTCTGCCATAGAAGAAATAGAGCACCTATTGAATTCTTCTGGATACGGATTAAATTTATCAAATGTTCTTAGTCCTGCCTCAAGATGAATGACTGGGATACCTCTATGAAAAGCGCCCAAAGCCACAGCAAAAGCTGAAGTAGTGTCGCCCTGCACCATGACTGCGGACGCCTCATCTAATGTACTTAGGTTATCTAACACTGAGCAGACTATCGCATCTAGCCTACAGCCGCCTAACGAATCGTCAATCCTTAAAGTTTGATAGTCGTAATTTTCTATGCTACTATCTATTAGAGATGTATGCTGCCCAGTAAAGAGCAGTTTAAATGGTATTTTACCTTGTATCTTGTCTATTACAGGTTTGATCTTAATCCATTCCGGCCTAGTTCCAAATGATATAACTAACATTACATATCCTTTACTAAAGTGTATCCTGTGGAAACTATGAATTTCCAATATGCATTTGCCTGTGCGTGCCCTAATCCAGTACGCGAAGTTGCTGACATATCTTCTCCATACTTCTGTGGATCTGTTGAGCCCCACATTTCCATGTCGTCCGCTGGATGAGGAGGAACATAAGTCTTTAGCCCATAGTGCTTTTGTAGCACATATGAAAAGTGCATGTCTTCTCCGCCAGCAGTCAGTCGTGTGCTAGGCATGTCTGCCCAGTACGCCCTTAACCACTCTCTTTCAAAGAACCAACAGTGCCCCATAATATCTACAGGCTCTACTTCGTTGCTAGGATTGGCAGCTCCAAAAGCCTCGTACTGACAAGCCGGATAATTTGCGTAATCATCACCTGTCATTCTCACGCCACGACAACCCAACAGTCCCAAGTGTGTCTGCATGGTTGTTACGCAGTTTTCCAGCCACTTACTTCCGGGAATTGTATCATCGTCAAGCATACATATGTACTTGGTTTCAGCATTTAAAGCATATGCAAACCTAGCCCAAACACCAAGGTTTTCGTTACACATCGCAGTTGTGCAGTTCTCTACTACTTCTTTAGGAAACTTGTCGTATGAGTCTTCGTCATAGTTGCACCAAAGCATCACCTTAAAATCATCAAACGTTTGTTTTTTAAGTGCCTCGTATTGCTCTTTTAATGCTTGCGGTCTTTTATAGCCATTGAGTATTACTGTTATCATTTTTAGCCTTTCCTATATTTTTGGCAACATCCTTTACACCTAGCAGCGATAAGAGCTTGTCAACTCTATTAATGCATGTATGCTTCTTTTCCACAGAAGATTTCCACTTGCTGCTGTCTTCTCCTAGTAGCTTAGCAATAACTTTTTGCGACACCTCGTCTTGCATGTTGTATTTGCTTTTAAACGATACTTCATTACCATGCATAATTGCGTCAAAGAAATGTTGTGGAATTCTTGGCCCGTCTACCGTAACAATTATCTTTTTGTATCTAGGATATAGGCTAGGCATTTGCTGTATTGGCGCTAGTATGTCTGAAGACTGTAAGTCTGGTGATGTGCTAAGGAAGTGCCAGCTCCGAATGTCTGCCGTATCTTCAGAAAACTTAGATGTTGCATCATAATCTGATACAATGCCTAGATCTATGTCAAAGTTATCAAAGTAATCAGTAGATGTTAAGAATACATCGGCAGCGCTCATTATGCTGTGGATCTTAATGTCATTTGTCTTAACCTTGATAGCCTCTCTAGGAAGATTGCTAAACATGAATGGGCAGTTAACATTTTTATCCTTAATCTCTTTCACAATAGTATCCAGCTCATGCTGTTGTATGCCTGTCACGTTGATAACAATCTGTATCTGGCTATTTGACAAATACCGTATAATGTCTCCTGTAAGAAACATATAGTGTGCAAACACGACATCTGGAGAAAACAAGTCCATCTTGTCGTATGCACTCATTCCATCTGCCCATAACTGAGCCTCTACACCGGCTCTATTTAAACACTCAGTAATATAGCCAGCCTCTGTACTCTCGCCATTAATGTAGTTTTGTATTAGTGCTTTCATTTGTCTTCCTAATTTGATGATAAGTTTTTATGTTATTTATTTTGGTTATTGGTGCGATGTTGTTTTCTACTACTGATAGCCTGTGCTTTGTCCTGCTTAGCTCGTTGAGCGCCTCAAAGATAAATTTGTTCTTATACTCAGCGTCTGATATTATAGCGCGTATGGTTTCTACGATACTCTTTTCATGCAAGAATAGTATTTCTGACCAAGTGTTTTCAATACCATAGCAAAAATTCTCAGTATGTCCTCGTTCGTTGATAGTAACTCCAACTTCTAAATTGTCATTGTCAACAGATTCTGAGACTATAAAAGAAGATTTCAAACTTATAAGCGACAATACATCCCTATTTATCATTAGTTCGCCGTTACAAACTAGGACTTTATTGTTAGTTGTGTTATTTAAACATAGTCTTAAACTTTCACAGGAATTTGAATACTCATATAATTGGTTTTCTACTATCCTAATGTTCAACGCTGGGTATTGCTCTCTGATATACTTTGCTATTTTTGTAGACCCAAAGCCACTGCATAGTATAATTTCAAACTCTGAAAAAACACTTTGTATTTCTTCTATTTGCGTATCAATTAAGCACTTGCCGCCTATCTTTAGGAGCGGTATTGGCCCGTATGATTTCATTCTATAGCCGCAGTTCTCCGACAAAAGTATGATGCTAACAAAGTCATCAACCCTTTCGCCCGAAGCCTTCTCTCTTGGCGACGTTATAAAATTAGTGTTTCTTCGCATCTTTTATTTCTATATACAAATTCTCTTGTTTTGCTTCTTCAGCTACGCCCTGTTCAAAATCAGAATAGTTACCATAATTCAAATACCTAAGAGAAATAACTTTTCTTAGTATGATATTAATGTTGTTTGGCTCCTCTGGCTGTCTAAAGTAGACACTCTTGCCAAGGCTCAAATTAAGATGATTGTTAATAAACGCAAAAGTGTTCGGATATATCAACTGTCCTGCATAAACCCTGCAGCAATAGTTGCATCCATTAGTGTGCTTAAAAGACTCATAGTCAATATCGGCGTGCTTTGCCAATGCCACAGCAATGCAAGGTATGTCTTTATCCTCTAGCGTTTTCAGTCCAGATATTACAGCTTTTTTAATATCTTCGTTAGTATTGCCTCTATGTACTATGATAACAGACATCTTATCTGACTGGTATCCAGAATTGACAATGGAATTAACTGTAGCTTCTAGATTTATGTTCTTTTCATCTACGTTTACAACAATGCCGAATTTGACTTTTTTCCTCTGTACAACTTGTTCCATGGTTTCTGTGGACGAATAATAGTTGCAAGCGTCGTTTATAACGTAGAACTCTTTTTCATCATCATACGAGTGAACTATGCTCGCAAACTTTTTTAACCTTTTGGCCTGACATCCTGTTTGCTTGTTGCCCTCAAATACTGCAAGATTGCACTCTCTGCAAGAGGTTTTAGCCCAGCTTTCTTGTTGCTTCGATTTCATAAGATAATCCTAAAACTCTAGTTGATTCTATTGTAAGTCCACAGCTTGCTAATAAATTTCTAGTATAATTAACATCCAAGCAGGAGCTGTTAGAAAAGATATTCTGGTTCGCCTCTGGCGTATTCCAGCCGCCACGCACTATGTGTCTGGCAACGAGTCTAATGTCTAGCCCTCCAATAACTAGCTTGGCATTTCTTCGCATCTTTTTAGTAATCTCAAAAACTGCTTGATGAGCCTGTTCTATACTCATGCCGTTTAGAGAGTCAGATGCTAGAATAAAGTCGCACTCATTTTCAGCATACTGTGATAAGTCTATAGCTCCGTTGACTACATCAACGCGCTCATAGCCTTCAATCACATCTTGTTCTGGGTTTACTATATGTAATTTCATTTTTATACTCCGTAAGCTTTGTCAAATATGTCTGCCCAAGATTCAAGAAAACGTTGTTCTGAAAAGTCTTCCAGTATTGTCTTTCTCGCTTCTTGTCCAAGTTTGTTTCTTAATTCTTCGTCTTCCAATAATTGTTCTATATATCCACGCAATTCCTTTTCATCGTTAGAGATAAAACCATTCACACCATTTTTAACTATTTCAGGTATCATACATGTGGCGGTTGTAACTACAGCGCATCCGCAAGACATTGCTTCCAAGAGGGCGGTTGGGATTGGACTAACCGTGGATGTATTAAGGAAAACTTGCGCACTATTATATTCTTCGACAAGTTTTTCTACTGACTCTGCGGGGCTTCCCAAATCTCCATTTTCCCCTACCACCTTTGTCTCTAATCCTTCAGTCACTCGCTCCCATCCTGAATAGTTACAACAATAGTCTCTACCTCTAAAGTCGTTGACAACGCTCAAAACATATGGCGATTGTTCAACATCTGATGGCTTAAACAATTCCGAGTCTACACAGTGATGAACTACCTCAGACTTTGTGCTATTAATTTTCCATTCGTCTCTAGAATACTCTGAGATAAAAACGTCAATATCTCCAGACATAGTTCTGATTTCTTCTAACCACTCTGGCTTTACATTTGATGTAGGCAGCGTGTGCTCCAAAGACACTAAAGGAACTCCTAATCGCTCCTGTAAAAGTTTTGCGGTTTGGAACTGACCAAACTTACTCTGAGACAGGATGAAATCAAACTGTATACCGTTAAAGATAGACTCAGGTGGAAGTAGGTAATAGTTGGGCGGTACTTGCCCATAATTTGTATTCCAGTCCTTTAAACCTTCAGACCTGAAAGCATAGAAGTCGTGACCTGTTTTAGCCAGTCCCGTTTCATATCTTTCGTGCGTCGGAAAAGTCAAGATTGTATATTTATCTTTTTTACTCTCTCCAACCTTGCTGATTATATTTCTTGTCTCCACCGATGGAGGCAATGCTGGTATTCTAATTTTATGACTACTTACCACCTAAAAATTCCTTAATTAAATTGCCTACGTTTTCGTAAGAGAACTGCTCAGCTCTTTCTAGCCCATCTGAGCTATCATTTCTATTCTCATAGTAATATCTCATAGCTCTTTTAATCTCAGACTCGTTTGGCGTTACCCAAGTTTCTCTTCCAGTAAATATTTCTTTGAAAGCTGCGTCAGTGTAAGTGCATACGGAATCCACACCTGAAACAACCCATCCAGTATTCTTGTTGTCTTTATCTATAAAATCTCTAGGGCCACCAAAATCACTACAGATTGGGGTGTTGCCAAAGGCCATAGCATCAAACGATGGGATAGACCACGCTTCGCCATGAGATGGACATATAAAACAATCGCAGTATTGGTGTAAGCCGTATAGGTCTTCTTCTGGTATTCTTGACGAGAGAACTGCTTCCTGTTTGTACATTCTTACGTCATCGTACATCCGTAGCTCATGCTTTATTTTTTGAGATATACCATCAACAACCTGATGGACTTGCTGTGGATCGTGCCCGAACTTGTTTACTTTTAGTATGAGAGACGCTGGCTCAGAAACATCAAACTCGCTATGGAAGCATCTAAGTATTGATTCGATATTTTTACGCTGGTTAAGATCGCCAATATAATAGAACTTAAATGTACCGTCTGTTTGTTGGTTTAACATTTGAGGATATTTCTTTTTATACTTTGACATCTCAAATGCGTGCGGTACTACCTTGACGACAGCATTTATATTGTCCTGAGACATACTATCCCAAAGGTGTTCACTTGGAACCCACACCTCATCCATCTGTTCTAAATGTACAAACCAAGGATTCATCTTAATACTTGATGTCTCAGAGACAAAGAGTGCTATGTTCTTTTTAAACTTATCTGAGCCCACCAAATGGTGCGGTAAAACGTGTTGGATACATACCTCAGCGTCTGATATATCCTTCTGTTCTAGCTCTAAAATCCTTTGAGGGACTTCGGCGTTGGCTCCAGTTAGAGAAACATTGCGACAAGCTACGTCAATCCCTACAGAGTCCATCGCAAGTATATAATCAATAGCTGCTTGCGACCAGCCAGTGCCTTCTTTGTAATGTGCTATATATAAAACCTTCATTTAACTTCCTCTAGCATAGCTTCTCTTAATAGGTTACATTGATGATTGTTTAGTAGATGTGGGTGTTCTCCCACGTTGCGCGGATACTTGGAACAGTGAAATCCAGAGTCCTCTCCTGCGTCTGATATATAAAAATTGTTTGCTATAAATCTATAAGCCGACAATTGATCTTCTGGTTTTTGGTATTCGTAGTCAAGAGATACATCGAAGCCAGCCTCATTTAGAGCAGTTACAAATATATATTGCTCTGGTCTATATTTCATTCTTTCGCCAGTGATCACGTCCCCAAAAGGTAATACCACCTCTTCTTCCAAGTAGTAAACGTTTTCCTTTGGGTCTTGCAGCGGAATGTTGAAGAGTTTTTTCAGGTCTGATGTAAGTCCTAAGAAAATCCAGTCCGATGGATGATAGTAAAACCCTGATGTTTCTGGGTTGCAGAAAAAGTAATTACTGGAAAGAACAAGCCTGTCAAACAAGCGATGGGTTTCCAGTCTCTGATGAGGCTCCTGCGAAAGTAACTCACCATTGACGAAATTCATTAAGTTGTTATTTGTAAAAACAATATCGTTTCTTACCTTGCAGGCTACATCAAACTTAGCTTTGTTTACAGCTCTACTGCTGAGTATTTGTTTATTTAGTATTACTTCTTCATCATGACCATCCAAGTGTATCTTGTCTACATTGTCTACATCTGTTACTCCATTGGTAGACGCTAAGATTATTTCCGAGTCTGGATAATGTTCCAGTATAGAGTCTACTGTGTTTTGTGTAGATTCTGACACTGGCCCTTGTACAATAAAACTTATCATCTAATATTCTGCATCCTTTGCCATCTAACTTGTTCCCAGTGATTTCTTCTCTCACACAAAGCCTTCAAGTGGTTATATGCAATATCAAAGTTGAATGGGTTCCTAGTAGCTGCGCCGTCAAAAGCTGCCGAGCTTTCGTTGTAGTACATTCCTCCAGTGGTTCCCGTTGAGCTTTGATAGGATAAATCTCTACACAGCCTTGCCTCCGTAAAACTGTCAAGCTTTTCTGGCTCGCATAATACGCTAGATATAAGCCATTTTGCTAGACCTTGATGCGTTACATTTTGAGGTAGTTCTTGAGGCTTTGGCTCTGGCTGTCTAATCTTGGGTGGAGATAACCAAGTCTGCTCTATTGGAAGAATTTCTACACTGTCGAAGTAGTTTTCCCACATCGCACCGCTCAAATGCCATTGGTACTTTTCTTCAAAGTTTTTACGAGCAGTCTTACCAAGCTCGTCTCTTTCTTCCTGACTAAGCGAGAAGAACTTCAATAGTTCTTTAGCGGTGTTGTCGTTGTCGGGCACTGCCCTGTAACAGCCAGTTTCAAGTTCTTTGTATAAAGCTCTTGGCTTTAGCGGTACGCCTCCAAGTTTACGCACTTCGCTTTCCATCGCTGAGTAGTCTGTTGACATGACAGGCACTCCACAGGCAGCTGCTTCTACTTGAGGAAGTCCAAAACCTTCTGAGTTTGCATACTGAATATAGACATCAAACGTGTTGATAATTGAAGCTAAATCTTCATAAGTCGCCCCATCTTTAACACTGCACACAACAGCACTGCGTCTTCCAGTAAATGGGGATTGAATTACTGCCCCTTTAAATAAAGAAGGAAACGGCCTGCCAGTTTCTTTACATATGTATGTCAGCATAACTTTAGATGCCAACTCATTTTGATGGATCAGCTCTGGTATATCCCAGCCTAAGTCTGGGTAACTAGTGTGACAGTATAGGTAATAATTTTTATCTTCCGATGCGTCTAAGAACTTTCTAAACGCTTCAAACAAGTCTGGGAAAAGCTTTCTACGCTGATTCCTCATGACAGTCCCAATAACCTTGAAGGCAGGGTCAATTCCAACATTTACTTTGTGCATGTCCTTATCTTCTACAGGTTGATACGCAGGGTGAGCAGATGGAGGAGCACATCCTATATAGTTTATCTTCCCACCGGATTGATCCTCCAAAATACCACCAGCCCAATCAGAATATGATAGACAGGCATCAGCTCCCTCATAAGTGGCTATCCACTGTCTTGCTTGTGGTCTAGCATCAACAGTTGGCATTATGCACCACTTAAAATAATCTCTATAGGGAGATCGTTCTGCAAAGTCTAGCATCCAGAAGTCACGAATATCACAGACAATATCTGGCATGAAGTCTAAACACACTTCCTCAAATATCCATTCTCCAAACTGGTTTGTAGGTTTAGAGTGGTACTCTTTTTTCTTCTCTTCGGGAAAATTCTCTGGTGGTACTACACCATAAAACTTCCAAGGTATGTCCGCAGCTTTAGGGTCTCCTATCATTCCATAACATCCCATCTCAGCAATTTCATATTTGCCTGTAGAATGAAGATAGTTCAAGATCTCTCTTGTATATGTAGCATAACCCGTGTTTAGAAAAGTAGCTTCACTACAGAATAAAATTCGTTTCTTACGCATCTGATGCCTCTTGGTTTATAATGTCAAACTCATTAACTCTGAATACTATCCCAGATTTACCTTTGGCTGGATTCCTAGCCGAGGCATGGATGTGTATCTTAGTACCTTTTTTTGCGAACTTAGCTATTGTCTCAGCGCCAGTATGCCAAGCCTCGCAGCTCATGAATGTTGGAATCCTGCTTTTTTCTCCAGTGCTTTTCGTCTTTCTATACGTATAGCACACGATGGTGAACCTTAGTAGACTCACGTTATTATCATCTTCCAACTTTGGGTCATCAACTAAGAACCCAGTAAAAGAACAAAAATTCATATTATTACTTTCCGTTTATATCCCCGTACCTTATTATATTAGCAAGAACTAATACCTAAAGCACATTAAATTTCAAAAATATTATTTACTACAAAACTATCGTCCTGTTTAGAGACCGATCCGCCAAACAGTAGGTTGTTACCTTCGTACAGTAGGTATTGATATTTATCTCTACATTCTGGGAAAACTATTACACTGTCTAGTAAACAGCTTTCATCTTCTATTGTCAAGAAGCTCATGTATTTCCCCTTGGATTTGCCCTTGCTAATCCTGTAGTCAGCTACTCTTTTAATATTGCCAGCGACTAGTAGGTTTTTACCCTTTTTGCCGTCTACTATTTCTTTACAACTAGTATTTGCGGCAGATGTATCTGATGCCTCTATCTTTGCCATTGACACTGGACAGCCTAAGAATTTAACTTCCTGATCTACCACCCAAGATGGGTCGTCCGACAAGTCATAAGGAGGGTTTTGCAGAAAGTGGATCTCGTTTTGTACATATTGACTCCTCTCTACTTTGCTAGTTCCGCCACCTTCTTTCTTTGTGGGGGCAAGGTCTTGCAAGCAGCTAGCTAGGTCGGGCCATCTCTTTGACTTGTAATTTTCTCTGACCCATGTCTGCTCAGCCTTTGTTAATCCACGAAAGATTTCATATTCATACAGCGCCCTATTCCTAGAGATTCTATCTTTGAAACCCCTGAAGAAACCAACTGACGCCAAAGCCTTAAAAGCTGTAGAGTTTATTTTTGTACTTAGAAATAGTAATACTTCTAACCAACTAAAACTCTTGGTGGATTTACCTAGCTCATCTTTTAGTTCAGCTATTCCAGCCACAACCTTATCTCCAGTCTTGCCGGTCAAAGACTTTATATCCTTAACACCAAAGTATATCTTGCCCTTTTCCATGCTGAACTTTTCTGAGAAGTTGGTGATGTTAGGAGTCTTTACTTCTATATCGAAAAGCTTTGCGTCTGTTACAAGCTCATATACTTCTTCGTGAGCGTCCTGCTTTTCGTTTGAGTGGTATAAATAGGCTAGAAAGAACTCTTCAGTATTATGTACTTTATGGTATGCACTCCAGTAAGAACACATACCGTAAGCAACTGCATGAGACTTATTAAAAGAATACCTAGATGACTTTTCAATCCATCCGAATATCTCTTCTGCTATTTCTTCTGATACAATCTTTTCTTTCTTGCAACCTTTGATAAAGTCTTTCTTCACCTCGGCCATCAGGTCTGCCTTCTTCTTACCAATCGCTTTTCTTAAAACGTCGGCTTCTTGGAGATTAAACCCTGCTAGTTTTTGTGCAATTCTCATAGATTGCTCTTGGTAAACTAGAACCCCATACGTTGGTTTTAGTATTTCTTCCAAAGATTCATGTAGATATTCTACATCTTCTAAGCCATGTTTTCTATCAATGTATCTCTGGGTCATTGACTTGCCATCAGAGATGGCTTTTAGACATCCCGGCCTAATTAGTGCAATTAGAGCTGATAGCTCTTCCATATTACTTGGTTTTAATTTCTTAGACCAAGATTTACCCAAGTTACTTTCTAACTGGAACACGCCTTTGGTCTTGCCTTCGTGGAAAAGATCCCAAGTTTTATCGCAGTTATAATCAATCTCTCTAGACATATAGTTCGCCGTCCGCAAATGCTTTATCAATAGTTAAGTTTCTGTATACAGATCTATGTGTTTTCATAAATTTAATCATTATGTTCGCTGTATCCTTTACGTCCTGCAGGGCATCGTGGGCATTTTCTTTGCTCAGCCCCATTCTATCCCTAAGTGAATCCATACTAATAGACTTCACAGCTGGATCTCCTTCAGTCCACATAAACATATTATCCATCATGTCTACTTTATATATTTTATTAAAGAGCTTTTGCTGCTCTCGCTCTTTGTCGTATGGGCCGTATGCCTTACATAGACGGTCGATGATAATCATATCAAAGCCAATAATATTAAAGCCTGCTGGGATAGGAGCAAAAAACTGTGTGCCCTTCCAATTGTATTGATTAACAAAGTTACAGAACTTCTTCCATACCGTCTTTGGCATAGGTGCTTTAGCCAGATCATCCCTGTTCTTACCTGTGATGCGAAGTGCCTCATCCTCTAGTGGGTCAAAGCCCATCTCGATAGCCTTTTCATCATCCAAGATTGGACGGATTTCACTATTAAAGGTTCCCTTTAGTTTGAAGTTTCTACCATCTAGAGCCAAAGCCGCAATCTGTGTTGGCTGTGTTTTTCTTGGGTTTCTAGAACCAGTTTCAAAGTCGAATACAATATAATCTCTATGCATCTAAAAATTCCTCTATTTTCATAATCTTGTCTAAAAGGTTGATACCAAGAACATCAAACTTCACATATCCTAATGCTTCTAAGTCTGTCATTTCAATACCTACAATTTTCTCATCACTATTTCTTTGAGGAACCATTGGGCATGACTCATTCAGGTTGTCTGAAGAAATTACAACGCCCGCTGCGTGTTTTCCCTGAGTCTTGAATGTTCCCTCTATCTCTATCGCCTGTTCAAAATATTTTGCATAATCACCCTCAAGTTCGCCATTGTCATTTACAAAACAATAGTCTCTGAGTTCTTCATGATTATTAATAAGTGCATACTTTATAATAGACCTATCTTCTTCATCCATAGCCTGTAACTGATCAGATACATCTGCTTCGTTTGGGATGACTTTTGATATTTCGTTCATCTCGCCAAATGAGCAAGCCTCATTCATTCTCAGCACTTCTTTAATAGCACTTCTACCCTGAAGTCTGCCGAATGTAAGCATCTGACTAACACTGTTATGACCATATGTGTCTTTGAGGTATGTTATTATTTCATCGCGTTTCTTGCCCGGCACGTCAATATCAATATCTGGCAACGAAACGTGGTCTTCTGTATTTCTTCCGCTATTATAAAATCTCTCAAAGAGTAGATCAAACTCAATAGGATCAATCTTAGTGATACCAATGAGGTATGAGATTAAGCAGCCCGCCGCAGAACCTCGCCCCGGCCCAGATAGCCATCCCTTGCTTTCTACATAATTAATGATGTCACGGACGATCAGGAAATACCCGAAAAGATTAGCATCGTTGATAACGTCAAATTCAGACTTAAATCGTTCTAGGTATTGTTGCTTTTTATCTTCGTCCTTTACTTTGTCAGCATTTATTAATAGGTCTCTCCAACCTTCTCTACATAGCTGTTTTAGATACTCTTCTTCAGACTCTCCTGTTGGTGTCTTAAATGTAGGAAGAGATGGCTTTCTTAGGATGTCGAAGTCTTCACATTTTTCACAAATTTCAGTTACCGCCTGTTCACCCTCTTCACCTACTAGCTCGCAGATTTCTGTTCTGTTAGGCATATGAAATTCGTTTGATATGAAGAACTCTTTGTTGTCAATTTCTTCATGTTTTTTTAGCGCTGAGTAAACTTTTGGCAGCGTCTTTTTCATACTAGAACATAGTAAAATTCTGTGGAGTTCTGCGTCACTTTTTTCGCAGTAATAGATGTCTCTGAGCCATTCCGTCTTTTTATAGAAGTCGTCGCCAGAAATTGGGGATAGTTTCTCATCTTTTGCAACAGAAATTAAGTTGCCTTTAGAGCAGATGGAGATAAGATATTTTTGAGATAACTGGCCTTCCTCATCTAGGCTAGAGATTAGCTTGATGAGGTCGAACCAGCCCTCTATGTTCTTAGCAAAAAGCGTGAATCCGTCAAAGCTACAACCAATGATAGGTTTAACGCCATGCTTTTTACAAGACTTAACAAAGTTCACGGCCCCCGAAACTGACTTATAATCAGCAATGCCGCAGAACTTGTAACCGTTTTCTTTACACTTAGCCGCCAGCTGTGCTGGCTTTGAGTATCCTTTTAGTAAACTGTAGTGCGTATAGTTGCACAGTGGAGCCCAGTCCATAATTAATCCTTCAATACAAGTTTCAATATTAGTACGGGTAATTATCCCGTTATTATATTATAGTCAAATCAAGCGTATAAAACACTAGTTTTCAAGATATTTTATAGTTTTAATAGTTTTGGTATTGTCCTCTGCAACATTACCCTTCATTTCCTCACATGCTGGGCACATATCTTGTTGCATTGGCGGATGAATACCAAGGCGATGATGAGTTAGAAGTATGGCCTTTAATATGTGGGTATCTCTAGCTCTACATTCTTCGATTAGAGTGCGGAGCGCAGGGTCTGAGGCCATAATAATATCAGGCTCATGTAGCTCCTTGTACATCCAGCCATTAAAACCTAAACTTACTAAATTAATAAATACGAGTACATAAACAGCGTTCTTGAAGAAATTCATTTTTACACCTTAAGAAAATAGATCAGTAATTACTTTTCCTGAATTAGCTATCTTCATAGGTCTGCCGTTCTTACTCGTGAATGTAGTTGTCAAGGATATACCAAGAGCTTTACATACAGAAGCCATAACATCTTGTGAGCTGTATGGTTCTGTCTCAACCCGTGTGCCGTCTGAGTTAGTTTCACCGATGGCAATGCCACCGTTCATACCAGCTCCTCCAACGACAACACTCCAGCTTCGTGCCCAATGGTCACGGCCAGCATTTTGGTTGATACGAGGCGTGCGACTAAATTCGCCCATCCAGATTATAGCTGTATCCTCCAGAAGCCCTCTTTGTTCTAAATCCTCGATTAGTGCGCTCATGCCTTGATCCAGCATGGGCAATTTATTGTCTCTTAATGTTGGGAATATGTTCTGGTGATTGTCCCAGCCTCCCAAGTTTACTTCTATAAAAGGGACTCCAACCTCGACAAGCCTTCTAGCCATTAGGCATGACTTGCCGAAGTTGTTGTCTCCATATCTATCTTTAACCGCATCAGGCTCACCTGCAACCTTGAACGCTTCCATTTGTTCGCTGGTTAGCAAGCTAAATGCCTGTCTCAAAACATCTCTGTGATCTTTAGCCATAGAGCCTCTCTTCTGGTTAATAAAACCATTTTCGATGACATCTAATGCATAAGCTCTTTGCAGGAATCTTGCGTCAGGTTTTATGTCTAGGTTGCGAACTCTGCCATCGCTGTTAACAACGAATGGTGAATAGTTCATACCTAAAAACCCTCCGCCAATACTTCCTCCTCCGACTGAGACGAATTGCGGAATATCTAGATTATTTCTGTGTAGCTGATGCGATAATACAGCACCATAGCTAGGGTGCTCAATACTGGGGTTGGGAACATAGCCAGTGTGCATGTAATACCGCCCACGCATGTGGTCAGCTTCACGGGTACTCATGGATCGGATGATTGCCATATTGTGCATTTGCTTTGCCATTAAAGGCAAGTGTTCGCATATCTGCACGTCTCCAGTTGTGGATATTTGTCTAAATGGCCCGCCTGTAGGCGCTTCCGGCTTTAAGTCCCAAAGATCCATAGTCGAAGGGCCACCACCCATCCATAATAGTATAGCGGATTTATTATTCTTCCGCATTTCTTCTGCATTAGCACTTAACAAGTCTACCAGTGGAAGAGAAGAAAATCCAGCTAAAAAACTTCGCCTGTCCATAAAATTACTCCTATAATACTGCGCGCTGTTGCCTGATTAGGGTCAACGTATTAGGCGCAATTTGGACATGTACAATTAATATCACAGATGCAAGTTCCATCTGAGCAGGGGCAATCCCCTTCACATATTTCGCAAGGTAAGGGCTGTCCGTCCATACAACCAAGCGTCATCATAACACCAAAAACAAAAATAAAACTAAGTAACGTTTTCATTGTAGCACCTCTTACCATTTTCTGCAAGACCAGTATCGTGCCTTCCAGCGAGGGCCGGGAGTATCACACTTGTGTCTTGCTCTAAAACTTTTACGACGTTTTGGATTATCCTTCTTGATTTCCATATTAGGATCTCCAAAGTTAACTTTAACAACATTTCCTTTATCGTTCTTTACATATACAGAAAACTTTTTTGGCCCATCAGGAGTTCTGAATGGCTTGCCAAGTTTAACTTTTCTGCCTTGATATTCTGCGGCCTTACCTTTGTAAACAAGGTTTACGCCATCTTTCTTGTATATTCCTTTTCTGGAGTAGTTAAATAACTCGCCAGTTTTTGGGTTTTCATACTGATAGGCGGCTTTTGATTTTTTAGGATGACCCTTTGGCAAGAGATCATTGTCTTGGGTATAAGCAGAGTTAGAAGGTTTACCAGTTCTTAGTAGTGTCAAGAACGCATTTACTCTAGCAATAGCCCACCCATGACGACTCATCTTTGGAGCGTGACTAGTAGAGTAAGCTCCAGCACCTCTACGGTACACAGCTTTAAGCATACCAAGCGTAGCTTTTGAGCCTTTGCCTTTAGCGTTGTGTTCCTTTACCTTTTTAGAAAGTTGAGCAGTAACCTCTTTGCTAAACGTGATCTTTCCGCTGGGGTTTTTGGCACTGTCAGGCTTATTCTTTTTTGAGCCTTTCTTTTGATCCTTTTTAGGCGCAGGAGTTCTACGAGGATCTTTTGGGCCGGGCTTGTCAGATTGAGCTTTCTTAAGTTCTTCTTGGCTCGGCCTGCCTTCTTTCTCTGTCTTGGCTGGCTTATAGTTTTTGCCTTCCCTTTCTTTCTTCTTGCGAATGTTTTCCCAAAGGCCGGGCTTTGCTTCTGAAATATCCCACTCTTCTACTTCAGACTCTTCGTGGTACACCTCTTCAGCAGAAACATAGTCTTCTTCTGAGGGGATATGGAAGTTATCTTCAGTAATTTCTTCTGAAGTTCCATATGTATTTTCATAATAAACTTTGTCTATTTCACTAATATAATTCTTAGTCATTAATGATTCTCCTGAACTATTAAGTCTTTTATAACTATAATTTACCTTTGTTGATGATCGTTCCATATTAGTTTGGCTATATTAAATTCTTCCTGCGTGTCTATATCAATATACGGCCCTTTTGCCGTCCACAATACAGAGTTTGGTGAGTATGTATATCTATATTTGTGTAACACGCTTGGTGTCGTCACGCACATTGGTGTTATATAATAAATCTTTGGTAAGTTTTGAGAAGGCACATGCCAGCTTCCGGGGCCAAAATTTAAGCCTTGCAAGTTTTCATCTACAAGATAGTCTTTAAACTCATAGACGGGGATTACCGACTCGTATTTACCTATATTTTCCTTTGCAAAGTCAAAAAAAACTTCTATATCATTATACAGCCAAAACAATGGCATTATGCATTGCCAGAAACAAACTGCTTCTTTTGGCGAAAACTTTTTATTCAAACTTTCTGAGAGCTCAATTAAAACGTTTAGCCACTGATTCGATGTGTCGCTGAGTGGTATATGCTGTGCATCATACTTTTTAAGGAGATCATATGTCTCTCCTCTATCCTCACACGCTAAAAATACTTCATGGTTATGTTTTTTAAAGTTCTCAACGCTAATGTCTAACAAAGACTTTCCGTCTGCAAACTCTATGATGTTTTTATTTGGTAGTCTAGTAGAGTCAAACTTGAATGGTATTACAATTTTCATCATCTAACCTATTGATTCTTCCAGACTTGATAGCCTGCCTGATAAAAAACTGATCGTACTCCAGCCTTATGTTTGCCGCTAGAGGTCTAGTCTTTCCGTAATATCTGTTTTTGTCTTTTCTGAAATTTATTTTATCGTGTGAATATGTTGATTCATTCCCCAGTCCTGCTATACTAATATTCTTGTATTTTTTTGTGTAGTCTAGTACTGTTGCAGTCCCGGTGAATAATCCATGAGGATGGCCAAGAGGTTTATCATAAAAGTAAGCCATCATGTCATGTATGTTTCTTGTCATTTCTGAGTAGTAACATTTTTCAATAACTACTCCTAAGTCCCAGCACATACCCCAAAAATCTCTAATGCATCGGTCTTTTTCCTTTTTTGTAAATATATTTGGTGGATCTTTTGGAAGCCGATAAGGTTTAGGCGGATAGTCCCCATCAACATCCCAAAATTCCTTGCTGTATGTGATAATGAAAATCTTCTTTCCATATTCAGAATCTTCAATAGATTTCAAGTTTTTGATTAGATCATCTACAGCGTTGTTAACATAATGTCTAACTACTTTTGGGTGTGCAACTATATGGTGTGTCCTTTCACCAATGTCTTGCGTATATAACGACTCATCGTGGTCATGACTGTTCTTGAAATTTATCCTAGTTATTAAGTCATGAGAGTCTATTACACTTCCTAGTTTTTTACCCGAAAGACTACTAGATTTTCCCACTATGCAGACTTTGGTGTGTTCATCCATTATAATATTACCTTAGCTTCTCCTTCTAATAAATATCTTGGGCGACCGCCGTTGTCCACGCGTTGAATTCCCTTTTCTATCCCAAAGTGGTCAAACAGTGTTGCCTGTAAGTCAAGTGGGCCTACAGGATTTTCAACTGGGCTATAAGATCTGTCAGATGCACCGATAGTTCTGCCAGTTTGATAATCTCCACCAGCCATCATCATTGGCGTAATTGCAGGCCAGTGGTCTCTGCCAGCGTTGGCGTTAATCTTTGTTCTCCCAAACTCTCCAGTTACCACGAGCAATACTTTATTACTTAGCCCTCGTTGATCTAGGTCTTCTAGGAATCCTGCGATAGCCTTGTCGATTGGAGACACCCTTTTCTTAAGTGCGTCTGAAATATTGCTATGCATGTCCCATCCGCCATAATGAAGAGTGACAAATCTTGTGCCATGCTCCACAAGACGACGAGCTAGCAACATTTGTTCGCCAATATCATTCGCTTTTTCTGACCCATACAAAGCTTTAGTTTGTTCCGTTTCTTTGTCTGTTGCGAACGCATCTTTGGCTGAGCCAAGAATAACATCATAAGCCTGACCTTTGTAAAACCCAACTGATTCAGCGCCTGCTCCAGATATATCTTTGGCCGCTGAGCCTATAGCTCCCAAGAGTTGTTTTCTATTGCTAAATCTGTCGATTTCAATTCTTGGTGTAAGGTTGTCTTTATTTGATGGATCGAAAGGCTTGTATGCTCCACCAAGCCAAGCGCCTTCATCACCTTCTATTTTACCTTGTTTGACATATGTTGGCACTCCATTCTGGGGGTGATTCGTGCCATAAACAGCGGAAACAATAGAACCAAAAGATGGATACTTAGCTATAGATGTTGTTGTTCTTTCTGGGTTGTAGTGCCCAGTCATCATGAAGTGAGTACCTTGTCTATGAGATGAATCTTTATGGCTAAAAGAGTTGACAACATTTAGCTTGCTTGTGTGTTTAGCTAGCTCTGTCCAGTCAGCGCCAAGAGTGATATTTGTTTTTGGATCATGAATAGCTCCATTGATTGGTTGCCATTCAGTTGGAACTGTATCGTTAGGGGCGTGGAATGTTTCAAACTGAGTTGGCCCTCCTCCAAGCCACACCCAAACAACGGCTTTATCTTCATACGACAGAGCATCTTGAGCTAAGGCGTAATCAGATAACCCAACGGCACTTAATCCAGCGCCAATACTCCCTACTCGCAAAAAATTTCTTCTATCGTATATGAAGTCTAACATTTTGATCTCCTAAATTTGTTGAGTTCTGAAATTGCAACATTGTGACAATCTGCTCGTACAACAAAATTATTTGAGGGGTCTATCTGCCCCTTCTTTAAATGTCGGGACTTTTCAAAATATTCGTCGTGCCCGAGCCAACCAAGAACCCAAGCCCTTCCCCATCTTCTATTTTTGTTTTCTACTCTTACAAAAACATATCTGTCACATTGTTGCTTTGTATTAAAATTAGCAACTGAGCAATCATAGTACGGCTTTGGTTCTGAGGTGCATCTTTTTGTTTTAACATCGTACTTGATGTCGTTTTTATCTACAATGTCGTAGTCATAAGTATTGCTTATATTGCCTTCAATAACTACGTTGGCTACCTCTTCTCCTATAAAGCCAGCTATGTTGCCATCACCCTTCATGATAGAGTTTTTTATAACTCCCATTTCACGGGATTTGGCCCATGCTCTTTTCTTCATTTCCTCTGTGATTTCTACTTGAATCATAGTATTTTCCTTATCCGGGAGCCTCATAGTGGCCCACGCTAAATCCTTTGGCAGTACACTTTTTCACGGTTTCGTCCATTCCGTGTTTTTTAAGGTGCTCCTCTATATGTATACACATATTTTGGTCTGTGCCTTCCCAGTTGTTCTTGTAGAAGTGGCATAGCTTGTTGCACTTCCAATGGTTTCTTGAGTAAGACATAGGTTTAGGCTCCTGATTCCTACTAATCTGCTGAAATCTTAGCTTTAGCATCTCTAAAAATTTCTCTTGATCTTTCTTATCAAAGCACATTGAGAACGGGCCGCCATCTCTAATAAAGAATATCGTCATAATTGCCTGCTCATAGTCAGGAAATAACTTGGATATTGCATAATTATATAGTAATAATTGGGGGTCTGAACATAACTTCTCGTATGTCTTCTCTTCTCCAGTCGCCCAGTCAATTCTTCTCCCAGTCTTCCAGTCAACTACCTCGATTATACCATCTTCTACCTCAGTTACAAGGTCTATCGTCCCTTTTATTGCCAAATTTCCAGTAATCTTTTGTCCGTCTGGCATTTCATAATCGTACTTTGCCCAGTCCTCTTCGATCTCTATGTCAAAGTGAGGTTCTGCCGCAACAATCTTCCTGTTTCTAGGGTCGAACAAGCCGTTGTTGTAAGTGATAGCTTCCTTAGTAAGATCCTGACAAAACTTGTAATCAGATTTTGTATACTTATGAGTACAGTTACTGGTATACCAATCGTAGCTTTGCTTAAGAATGTCTTCTACAAAGTCCTCGCTCTTGAGTTTTTTACGTGTAAACTTGATGTCGCCAAGAGCATCATCTGCGAGAAGCATCTTTTTATTGTCTTGCTGTAAATGCTGACAGCCTGCGAGTACTTCCATAACCTTATGAACTACAGTACCAAGCTGAGCTTTCTTACCTGACACGGACTGATGCCCCAGAACGTAGGTGATGAAATACTGCATCTGACAGTATGAGTAGTTGTTAAAGCTAGAACTTCTAATATACGTTACTAACATTATAACTCCAATTCTTTATAAACATTTCTTATCTCTTTAAAGAGAATATCTGGGCTTGAGTTCTTGATAACATAATCAAAATTATCCCAGTCGTAGTTGTCTTCATCTAGTGCGTTTTCGCTAGAGTGTGAGTCGCTCTGAAACTTTCTGGTAAGCCTAATTACTTTACCTCCAGCGTTTCTTATAGCATCAACCTCATTAGGGAATCTAACATCAGCTATGATTGCCAGACTGCTTTGTTCAGTCCTTATAGTTGAAATAGCGTGATCTACCCATACGTTGTTGTACATTTTTCTCATTACATCAGTGCCGAAGTATTGCAGGAGCTCTCTGGATGTCATCGCTCCCCTGTTAGTATTTAGGCTGCTGTTTTGCCAAGTTGGTATATCTTCCCACATAATCTTGGTCTTGGTATTCTTGTCTGCATCTGTTCCATATACTTGGCTATGAGATAGCCCAAAGAATTCCATACACAACTGCTTAAGTCCATCGGCAAAGCTATAAAGTTTTACATGAGGCCACATGTTGTGGTTAGCGTATTGAACGAAAGCATCATCTCTTCTTGCTATGTCTAACAGGCCATATTCACTATCACCATCTACAGAAGTCTTAATGACGAGCTGACCTTTGCCATCAATCTCAAAGTCTTCAATAATCCCCAACTGCTTGAGTACAAGCCCATGAATGTAGTTGGCGGCTGTGTTCTTGCCCGCTTGTTTTTTCCCAGATATTCCTATTATATTCATTAATACATACCTTTCAATTCTGGCAAGATAGTATCTTTGATTTGAGCTGTAGTCATATCGCCTACATCTTTTCTTGACATGCGTGGGAAAATTACCTTAAACATCCTACTCATCTGTCTTTGTATCTGCATCTTTGATTCTCTTCCTGCCTGATCGTTATCAGTCAAAACTATTAGTCTAGTTACTCCGCTGGATTCAAGTATCTTCTTCTGCTCTGGACTTATTGATTTACCGAATATCCCAACAGCGTTCTTAACGCCAGCTTCATAAAGTTTCCAAACATCACCTTGCCCTTCTGTTAAAAAGAGAGTAGATGTCTCCTGTGCCTTGTCTATTGCTCTGTGGTAGTTATATAAGTACTGCCTCTTGTTAAACCCTCTGGTAAACAAAAATTTAGGGTTGATATAATCCTTAGTAGATCTACCTATGTATGCCACAACTTTATCACCACTTAGGTTGTGAATTGGTATGATAGCTCTTTGTACCATTGAAGATTTTTTCTGATTACAATCTCCAACCTCAAAGTGAAGAAGTGTGTCGTCTTCAAATCCTCTCTGGTAGAAGTACTTTGAAGGGTGTGATATATCGCAATCTATCGTGACATGTATATCGTCTTTTCCTTCAATCTTCTTTGAAAACATATTAACCATTTTGACAAAGCCATCTTCTTGCTCGTCTGTCTTCTTATCGACATTAATTGAGCTATTGTCAATATTTAGAATTTTGCAGGCCCAAGTTAGAGCCTTGCTAAACCCAACATCTTCTTCCTCTTCTTTGGATAGTATACCTTGTATTAGTCCAATAACATCATTTGAGAAATCATCCTGACATCTACGAGACCAACAACTCCATATATTCTTATGTGTTGAATAGGAGAATCCGTTAGCGTTATCACCACCGTGAACAGGACATGCGCAGGTAATGTTTTCGCCATTCTTTTCAAAGTCAACATCAAGCTCAGATAATAATACTTCGATATTATTCCCAAGGAGCTTTTTGATCTTCTTCAAGTCCATCTTCTTCGACATCTTCGTTTACCTTTTCTAAACCTTCTGCGTCAATTAATCCAGTGTCACCAACAGGTTGTGATTTGAATTCATTTCTTGTCTTTAGCTCTACTAACTTTGCGTGTTCTCCAAGCATCCTCATATTTATGTAGTCACCATCGCTTAATCCAGCTCCATGTCTTGACACGATGGGTACAAGTTTTCTATTGCCGGCCTGTGGGCCATCCTCAGCAAGCTCCTCTGGCGACTTTGATTTGAATATGGAGAAAGAAGTACACAGCCATATAAGCCTGTCAGATCCACTTACAGCGTCTGTTGATTCCTTAGTGATTCCGTCTCTGTTTAGCTGAACAAACGACAGACAGGGGAAATCAAACTTTACTGCCAAGTTGTGTAAATTCGTAATCTGGAAGCCTAACGCTTGGTATTCTTGGATGTTATTTGTTATTGAGCTAGACGACATGAGCTTCAAATAATCGTAGACTACAACACAGTCATTTGTCCTGCCGTTCTCATCCATCTTTACATCTTGGATAATCCATCTCTTAATAATGTTGAGTATTTGCTCAAATGGTTTTCCAGCTACACTTACATAATTATACGGTATATTTGAAATGTGTTCCACTGCTTCATGTACACGTTGATTTTGCTCATCGTCATCTACAAACTTACCAGTAGCTACGTCTTGAATTGGCACACCACTAAGATTGGCTATAATTCTATTCAGGTGATCTTCCTTAGACATTTCAGTATCTAAGACTAAGACCGGAACGCCGTCAGAGGCAACGTTAAGTGCTACGTTGTCAGCAAATACGCTCTTACCAACCTTTGGTCTGGCCGCAACTAAGTCTACGCACTTACGTCTCAAGCCACCGCCAATAGCATGATCAAACCTATCAAAACCAGAAGGTATTCCAATTACATCGCACTTGTTCTCAGTGATAAATTCAAGGTATTCATCTACATCCTTACCAATCTTTTCTGGTCTTTCGCCACCATCGTCTTCTCTCAAGAAGTCCATCACTGGATCTTCTATTCTTCCAATGATCTCATCAATAGACTCTGTTCCATTCACAGAATCCATGTCCTTGTGAATTTTCATTGTCAGTTTTTTGATATTCCTAGCGAACTCAAACTTCTTAACCTGTACGGCAAAGTTAAATACATTACCCTGATTAACTGGAAAATCAAACAGTGATCTTATGTACTGTAGCTCTGTATCGTTTTCAATTCTTTCTGAGTGCTTTAGCACTGAGGCTGCGGAAAGTATTGACGGCAGATCTACCTCGGAATTATTCTCTATTACATGCTGTACGCAACTATAAAGAATCTGATTATTGTCGTGTCCGAAGGACGATGCCGTAACTATATCTGCAACTTCAACATAGGCATCAATACCGTATTGGAAAAGTCCAGCAAGCACTGCCCTTTCAGCTCCAATATCTGTCAAATTATAATCCATGTTTATCTTCCTGTGCAGGTATTACATCTCATATATTCTCCACTTATTAGTGAAGGGTCAATCTTGAAGCTCTTACCACATATGTGGCATCTCTTCTCTACTTTGGTAGAAGGTGGTCTATTTCTAGGTGTCAGCTCAACATCTGGAGTTTCAACATCTCTGTGTTCTCCAGTGTCAGTCCAAGTGTTTTCACCACCTCTCACAGGTCTTTTTCTACTGTCAGGATTTTCGTTTTTTATCGAGACGTAGAAGTCACTACCTACCTCTTTAATCTCTTCCTGTGGTTCTTCTGGCTTTTGTTTTTTCTTAGCAAGTAAAGCCTCAAGTTCCTCTATACTCATGTCTTCTGGATTCATAGTCTTTTACCTCTTTCTAGTAGGATGTCTCCTTGTCTTTTAAGTTCGTAGACTTTTCCTTCTAAGCACTGAAGTCGCGCTTCTGCGACAGCCCTCATGGAGTCTACACTTGCAGCGTAACTATTTTCTTTAATAATAATCTGCCTCTTAACATCATGTTTTGTATACTGGTCAAAGTTGTTTAGGTTGGCCGCTACAAGTTTCTCGATCTGGTCTTCACACCAATTCAATGCAACTTTGTTTTTGTTAATTTCGTCTTGTATGTAAGTCGAATATCCATACAACAAATATGCCGTGTCAAACATTTCTTGGGTTGTCATTTTACCCATGTCTTCTTTTGTTAAATTAGACGCGACAATGTACTCTACATTAAATGTGGCGTAAGATACATTGGTAAGATTGATGTATTCTTCAATAGACTTTATATGGTCGGCTAATCTATCAGATGCCTTTAATTGATTTTCTCCACTCATCATCACTCCCAGAATATTTTAATGTTACTATTTCAATATTGTTAAGTTCGCACCACTCAATCTTATCTTCGTCTCTAGCTTTCGCTAGTATGAAATCAGCTTTGCTCTTATGGAAGAATGGTGTGTATTCATAATGCTGTCTACCGTGCACCTCTACAGCTTTCCGTATGTTAGGTATAAAAAAATCTAAATATAATACGGATCGCTTATGTGTAGAGGTACTTCCCGGCAGTTTAACCTCTTCCAAAACTCTGTAGCTGTGATAAACCTCTTTAATAAGTTTTCTAGCCCTCATGTGGTGCTTTGAACGCTTGCGTTTATCGTTAGCTTTAACATCATATTTTTGTAGATTGAGATTGTACTCTCTACCGTTTAGACCAATTACCTTCAAAACAACTCCTTGATTTGGTCGTAAATAAAATCACAAATCTGTGGGTGTTCGTTGAGAAATTCTGACAGATTGTTAACACCTTGAAACTTGAAGAATCTTTCAATGTCTTCTTCTTTTTCTCCCACTTCATTATCTTTTAGTAGCTTAGCGATGACAGGGTTTTCTTTGTCCTCAATCGCACACTGTATTGTATACCAAGCTCCCGCTGTCTTAATAAATCTAAACTCACAGGCAATCTGTACAACTTCCTGTACTTCGTCTAGGCCTATTCCATATCTAATCCAGCTCTCAGCAGTTGAGTTTGGAATACCACCTGCATTGGAAGTCTTGATGTTCCAGTTTGCAATTTGACCAACGTGCGGGCCAGTCTGTGCTGGAACTTGCCATTTTCCACGGTGCGTAATAATCATATTAGTTCCAGCTTGATACTGTAACATATTCCCGCAGTCTGCCATTTTCATTGGCGCATACCTGCTACCGCTAGTATTTGCAATGTTGTGAGTAATGCAGATGATGATAGTCTTGTTCTTTGTGACAGACCCACCAATACGCTTGAAGAACATTGACAGCAATCTCGGCAAGGCATTTCTTACGCCAGTTCTAACCTCGCCCTCTAGCTCATCTTTAGGAACCATGTTAGACATAGAGTCAACAATAATCAAACACTCAGGATCATTGTTTATATAATACTCTATGATGTTCAGGAAGTCTTCCGCTGACAAAACTCTATCATCAGTGGACTCTACGATCAGAATCTTATCTGGGTCTAAGCCTTTGATGCCTTCAAAGTTTTGCTTGGCAAGCCTACCTTCTGTGTTCGCATAAATAATCTTTTTACCGAGAGCCTGACACTTGGCGGCAAAATGAAGAGCAGTAGTAGTCTTACCACTCTTAGGGTCTCCAGTCATTACCACACAACTGCCTTCTCTCAGTCCACCACCTAAAGCGATGTCTAGTGCTGGTGATACGCCTATGACCTTGAGATTGTTCAGGTTGTCTAGAACTTCTGTGCCAGTACGGACTACATCTCCGTAGGTTGATATGACAGAGTTACTAACAACATCTTCAGTAAATTTATTTGCCTTCTTCTTCTTTGCCATTTAGTCCTCTCAATCTTTGCAAGCTAGATTTCTTACCGAAGGAAGCCGATCTCTTCTTCGGTTCTTCCTGTATATTTATAGTAGTAGAATCTGCCTGTTGTTGCTCAATTATTTTTTGATATTTAACAATTACTTGCTCTAACTTTGGATAGCCCAAAGAATAAACGTGTTTAAGCTCGTTTGAGTTGAGAGCTTTGATTACAGCCGAGCAGTCAAATTTTTTAATCAATCTATTTGCTAAAATTATTTGATAAGAATAAGTCTTTTTCCACTTCTTAGTGTTCCAAAACTTATATGCTTGAGTGCCTTCGTTTTCTTTCTGTGCCATACGTGTACACATTATCTCAGCTATGTACTGAGCACATGTACAGTATTCTCCAGTGGAAGGCGATAGATATTTACTATTCTCTGTTCTCTCTTTTGCCATGATATATCAACGCTTCTTGTATGCAATCTTCAAGTTTATCTACAGTGTTTAGTTCTTCAATTAATTCTGGAGCCATCCACATAACCTTGTGAACTTCTCCTTCAATTAGTTTGCCAACGGTTATACAGTCTCGGCTTCTATCTGCTCCGAGCCTGCCAACCGCTGACTTGGTTAGATAGGCTGCCTCACCATCAGATACGTCTGTGGGCACTTTATGAGATTTAAACTGGAGCACAACAGTGTTCACATCACAAACATGTGTGTTGCAGTAATCCTTTACCTCCAACCAAGATGTTAACCTTCCAGTTCCTTCATCTTCCTTGAAGTAAAGTGTCTCACCATTAGATAGTTCGGCGCTTACCCATATGCTACTCTTATCTTTCCTATAATAAGGTAGCCAATTATCTCTTCCCTTAATTAACATTATTTAGTGATCCTAGTAGTACAACTCGTAATCCTATTGGATTTTTTTGCTACTTTCTTTGTTTCATCTGAAAAGCTAGATGCGTTCTCAGTCATGATAGCAACTCCCGGCTGTCTTGCGATTTGAGAACCAGCAGTTAGTTTTTCTCCATCTTCTTTCTTGCACGCTTCGACCCTCTTCCTGATAGTGGCTTTTGGTCTGTCAAGCTCTTTGGCAATCTCATCAACCGTGTTGGTCTTGTAGTGATGCTTAACATAGAATTCTTCCGCTTTTCCTAGTGGCCCTTTTTTAGTCATTTAAATAGCTCCTTTGTGCTTTCGTATAATATAAAGAATTGTTTGTTTTCAAAAACAACATGTAAAAATCAAATGTTTCTTTTTTAACTTTTTTCATCCTAAGTTCAATATGGTCTTTCCTAGCTGAGTACATTCCAGTTGGATTAAATGGAACGTTGTCGTGTGTAGCTACTTTGTAAACTACACCTTGAGGTGAAGTCATCTTTTCTGCGTATACCTTTTCTTTGTCGTTGCCGACTGGGTTTCCAGCATTTCCAAACTGTTCGTATTTGAATCTTTGTTCGTGCATCTTGGCTGAATCAGGATCTAAAAATCTCATTTCTTACCCCTCATAATATAGTTCTGCTTTTGTTTGGCTGACATCTTATTTATTTCTGCCCTTGAGGCGGTAGCGTGTTTGCCATATATATCCTTATCTGAAGGTTGAGATTTTGCTTTGTTTTCTTTTACCTTAGTTTCAATCTCAGACCTCTTGTAGTGACCCATATTCTTTGTGTTTTTGTCGGCTAGTTGACCGATAGTAGACACATTTTCTACAAACGCAGCTCTTCCACCAAATATAACCCTAGACAATGAGTGTTCACCACATTGCTCACAAAGCGTGAGTGGATCATCCTTAATAGATTGTAGCACATCTTTTAACTCATGTCCACAGTTTTTACAAATATAATCATAATTAATCATAGTAATCTTCCTCTAGAGCCTCAAGGACTCTACCAATTATTCCGTTCCTTTGAATATCCTCGTAATAAAGCCGGCTAATTCCGACTCCTTCTACACCCTCTAGTCTATCAATACATTCTAGTAGGCCACTGAACTTTCTAATGTCAGTTTGTCGTATGTCACCGTTAATCAGAACCTTTGAGTTATCACCCATTCTGGTTATAAACATTTTAATCTGTTCTAACGTACAGTTCTGTGCTTCATCTAGAATCATGTAGGCATCGTGAAATGTTGCGCCCCTCATGACTTCAAGCGGTTCATATCTTATTCTCCCATCATTGAATAATTTGCCGTAGTAATCCCTACCAAGAAAGTGTTTAAGGTTTTCTTCCATAGGTAGCAAGTAAGGTTTAATCTTTTCGTCTAACTCGCCGGGAAGTGAACCAATATCTTTACCAGCACACACTAAAGGTCTGGTAACTATAATTTGTTCTAACTCATCTCTATAGATATGGTTTGCGGCTATACCGGCGGCAATATAAGATTTACCACTACCAGATGGGCCAGTACAAAATATAACGTCGTTATCTACTATATCTCGTATATATTCTTTTTGGTTCTCGGTCTTTGCTGTAATAGGAACAACTCTACGCCGTTCATTCTTTTGTTGTTTGCGGGATTTTCTCATTTATGATCCTTTTTATTTGCCGCTACTTCCAAAACCTCCCTGACCTCTATCAGAGTTTTGTAAGACATCGACTTCTTGTAATCTAAATTCTGGAACTTCCTGAAACAGGATTTGTGCAATCCTGTCGCCTTCCTTTATCTCCACCCAATCTTCATTACTGGTGTTCAGTAAACAAACCTTTACTTCACCCCTGTAACCAGAGTCTATAACGCCTGCTAATACGTCTACACCACCTTTTACAGATAGCCCCGATCTAGGCCACACTAAACCCACGTATCCTTCAGGTATCTCCAAAGCTATACCAGTTCTATACGTTGCTCTCTGTCGTGGAGCAAGGGATCTGTTTGTTAAAGAATACAAATCCCATCCAGCATCCGATTGGTTAGCCCTAGTTGGAATACTTGCTTGTGGCTCAAGTTTTTTTACATTGATTGTCTTACCAGCAAATCTTTCATAGCTGTAGCTGTGTAACTTTGTCTGTGTTTCTGTCATAGTTTGATATCTCCAAAATCCATATCCTCAAGGTCATTCGTACTAGCTCCAATTTTGTATGAGGTTATCTCATGTTCTTGTGGTGCTACTTGAACAGCCTCACTGTTAATCCACGGCTCTGTCCATCCAGCTATAGGATTTCTTAGACCAGAGTCGTAAGGTAGTTTGATAGATTTTCTGCGGCTCATACAAAGCCAATCTATATATTGATGCATAACTGGCTCACTAAGTCCGATAATAGAGCCATCCTTAAATAGGTATGATGCCCATTTCTTTTCTTCTGACGCTGCACTTTCAAACATTTTGATCGCTTCTTCTTCACACTCTTTAGAAGTCTGAACAAAGCCCTCTGACTTTTCGGTCTGAAGAATTTTTAGAATCTGTTGAGTATTATGGAGATGTACAGCTTCATCTCTTTTGATCAGCTTTACAATGTCTGCATTGCCAACCATCTTTTTATTTTCTGCAAATGCAAAAGCACAAATGAAAGAAACATAAAATCTAATGGCTTCCAATATATTTATACTGATCAGCGTAAGGTATATTTGTTTTTTAACATCATCAATTTTTTTGCTATTACTAAGTTTTCTTAACTTGTCGTATTCCTTGACTGCAACGTCAGCCCTTGCGACAATTTCCTTATCTGTCAAGCATGAATCCAAAACCTCGCTGGGGTTTGGGTATACATTCTTAATAATATAAGTATAGCTGTAGCTATGTATCTGCTCAAAGAACTGCCAGACATTTAAGCACGCCTCTAGCTCTGGGTTGGAAACATATTCTTGAATCGTAGGAACGCCACGGCAGATTACGGAGTCCATCATGGTCTGGTACTTGAGGTTTGATGTAAATATAAACCTTTCGTTTTCAGACATGACAGAATCATCTTTGAAATCGTTTCTATCTTTTTTAAGTTCAATCTCTTCAGGCCTCCAGAAGAACTCTAATTGTTTCTTATAGAGATCAAAAAATACAGGGTACTTAAACTTGTCATATCTCTGTAAGGACAAGTCCTCACCTAAGAATAGAGGTTGTTTAAGAGTGTCAACATTCATTTTGTTCAAGATACTTTTCATTATATCGCGCAGGCTCCACCTTCACATACTGGTTCTTTTTCTAACTTACCATCTCCGTCAGGAGTATTACAATAATATAGATTCTTGACTCCATATTTATAGCTGGTAATATTGTCTTTAATAATCTGACTTAGCGGTATAGACCCGTCTTCGTAATGATCATAGTTGTAATATAGATTTGCACTGATGCTCATATCTACAAACTTCTGCAATACCGCAACAATCTTAATTATAGCATTGTTATCTCGCATGTCAAATGCCAATGAGTAATATTTCCTACCTTTATGATAGTTCGGTACTAGCTGTTTTAGCACACCATTTTTTGCTTTTTTGTAAGAAAGTAGCTGGCGAACTGGTTCGATGCCGTTAGTACTGTTCTGGATTACCGAGCTGGATTCACACGGCATTATCGCAGATAACGTAGAGTGCCTGAGTCCAAACTCCTTTATTCTAGAACGAAGCTCTTCCCAATCCATTTTATATTCTGGAGGAACAATTTCATCCACTGCTTTCTTGTACCAGTCTATAGGTAGTTTTCCTTTGGAATATTTTGTATCCCCAAACTTTTCACATGGGCCGAGTTTCTCCGCTAATTTGCAAGACGCATCAAGCAGATACCACTGTATTTTTTCCATAGTCTCATGGATAAGCTGTGGTGTTTTTGGGTCGTCGTAAGTCAATTTGTTCTTAGCCAAGAATCCAGCTAGATTAGTAACACCAATTCCTAGAGACCTTCTGTTTTTTGTGAAGTTTTCTCCCGCCAGTATTGGATAATCTTGATAATCAATTACTGCCTCTAGCGATTCGACTGCGTTTTTGCACGCTATCTTAATATCCTTTTCAGAGTTAATTTCACAAAGATTCAGAGCTGATAATATGCATATACCTATTTCTCCTTCTGGATCGTCAACTGACTTGATTGGAACAGTAGGATGTATAATTTCTTGGCATAGATTACTCATGTGTACTGGAATATCCCACGAGCCATTTTCGTTACAATTATCTATGTTCATACTGTAGATACGACCAGTTTCTAGTCGCTCCCTAGCGAATACCTCAGCCAATTTTCTTGCATTGACCTTCTTTTTCATATTAATTGATCGTGAGTTTTCATACTTTGTATATAGCTCTTCAAACTTTTTATTGTCACCAAACGCTTCATACAAACCTTCTGCCTCGTCGGGGCTAAACAGTGTAATGTCTTCGTTTTTGATTAGCCTATCGTAGAATAGTTTGCAAAACTGAATTGAGTAGTCTAACTTTCTAACTCTATTATCGTCAGTCCCTGCATTATTCTTTAGCACTAATACGTCTTCAATCTCATAATGCCAAAAAGGGATGTGTACAGTGGCAGAGCCTCCGCGTAAGCCATTTTGTGACGTAGCCTTAACAGATGACTCAAAAATTTTAAGGTATGGAATAAGGCCGGTGTGGATTACTTCACCACCCCTAATTGGAGAATTGATTGGTCTTATTCTTCCAGCGTTTAATCCAATACCAGCTCTTCTCGCTGTATATTTTCCAACAGCATGTACACTTGAAAAGATGCCGTCTAAATCATCATCCACGTCTACAAGGACGCACGAAGCAAACTGTTTAATAGTTGATCTAACGCCGGCCATGATAGGAGTTGGCAGGTTGACTTTAAAAGTAGAATAGGCATCATACGCCTCCTTCACTCTAGATACTTTATTATCGTACCCAGAGAAAAGACACATGGCGATGCACATGTACGCAATCTGGGGGGTTTCGTAGATAATCCCTGTTGTCCTGTTCTTAATAAGATACTTGTCTATTAGTTGTTGCAGGCCTGAGTAAGTAAACATATTGTCTCGGTCGTGCTTAATGTAAGATGCCAGCTCATCTACATCTTCTCTAGTCCATGCGTCTAACATTTCAAGGTCATAGATTCCCCTGTCTATCATCAAACAGATGTGATGATATAAATCTGGTGGCGTAGTTGCGTGTTTCCAGACGCTTTTTCTAAGGGACATATTTAGAAGTCTAGCCGCAACATACTGATAGTTTGGTGTTGACTCTGAGATTAAGTCACTAGCACTTTTAATAAGAATCTGATGTATTTCATCAGTAGTAATTTTGTCCCTCACGGAGAGGTTCATGTTCATTTCTATATCGGAGGAGGAAACTCCATTGATTCCTTCTGTAGCCCATTCAACAACTTGGTGTATCTTTTCAACATCATAAGACTCCAGATCGCCACTTCTTTTAGTTACTTCCATTTATGCGTACCTCAGTGTGTAAAAAAACTCGCCCCAAGTGACATACCTGAAGCGAGTAAAGTAAACTTATTTATTTTCAATCTTCATTGTCAAGCTCATTGTACTATAGCAATTCTATATTGCAAGCAAAAATTATTCTTTTTTGTTATCTTTTGCCCACTGAGTAGCTGTTCCCAGCAATAGTGTCGCAATAGGTACAATTAAAGCAGTTGAAGCACCCCAATCAATGTTTCCGACTTCTGCGCCAAGATACGTTAATCCAGCAGCGAGAGAAACAAATAGAGTGTTGAGACCTAATTTTTTAAGGTCTGCCCCATTCAGTGAATACTTTTTAGAACCCATAATAAAATCCTTTCTAAGCCTTTATAAGACTTATTAAAAAACCGCCTTGTTCATTATCATTTAACCTGTAAGGATAACCCGTCATCCTTATATCCTGTCCATCGGAGGTCGTAACTTCTACTGAAAACTTTCTATTCATGTTTAGACATGACTCAAACTCTTTCATGAAGTCTTCTCTTTCGTCTTCATGTATGTAAGTTATCCAGTCATAGCCTTTAACATCCGTTAAAGTTTGTCCTGTCATAGCAAAAAATGGCTCATTCGTCCAAATCAATTTGCCTTTTTTATCTGTCTCAAATAAGGCTGTATTACTGTAGTGTAATGAAGCCTTAGTTCTTTGTTCGATTATTTTTTGTCTGTTCTCAATTCTTCCACATGTTGTATTGAGATTTATAACTGCGTCTTTGAGGCTTGATCCTCCGTTGCATGTTATTTCCTTTTCTATGTTCTCTATAGACTGAACAACCTCATCGTGTTTGTCTATGAATTTCATAGCGGGTCTTAAAACTTTGACCCATACTCCGGCTAAAAAACTGCCCAACGTCCCTAACATTGTTAGTAAAAGTGTTATATCTTCTATCGACATAGGAAAAGCCTTTGCGAAAAAATAAGCAGCCTACCCCCTTTCGGGGGCAAACTGCTAGTGGTACTACAACTAAATTAGCTTTCGTATGTCTCAGGAGACTTGTACTCATCTGAATTAGGTGTAGGCGATCCCTGCATGTATACTAGCGGAGAAGGATGAGTCAGTGGACTCAGAGCATTTCTGTCGCCAGATGAAGCAATCGCTCCATTTCCAGAAGGTGCGGCGAAGGTATATGATAAACCTGCGTCTGCGCCTTTAGTTCTGGAAGGCTGGATATTTGTCGAAGGCTGAGCAAGTACATCAATAGAAGTGCTTGCGCCAGACCCTGCGTGAACGTGCTTGATGCTGTCAGCGACACCATCGTACCCGAACCCACCAAAGTCAGAACCTACGATCTGTAGCGTAGTGTCAGCAGAATTATTAATCTTGCTAGCATAGCCACGGATTAAGAACTGAGGGTCATCAGCTGTTGGCTGATAGGCAATAGTACCAGATGCGATATGTCCACCAAGTGCAGTACCAATTCCAGTATTGTCTTTAGTAGAACCGTCTCCAGTTGCGTCGTTGATAACAATCTTGGCTCCGTAGGGTTCTCCGGCGATTCTGCCGAAGTCTACGTTTGATTTTGCGAGCGTGATTGGATCACCTTCTGCGATATTACCTGCCATTACGACCGTACCGCCGTCTCTTTTTTCTGCTACTGGATAAGCTCCAGATGCTGAAATAGTTGCCATAATAAAATCTCCTCGATTAAATTAAAGTGAAATAAATTTAAAGTTTTCCAGTTCCGGCAACTTCCTTTTTTCCTGTATACTATTATACACTACAACATACGGTCTTTTAATAAATTGGCTGATTTTTTGAGCTTTCTTCTGGTTGTTTCTCTATTGAAGTTGTGTTTTTTTGCCACGTCATCAATCGTATGAGAAAGCATCCTGTCTTTTAACATTTCTCCATTGGGTATGTTATCAATCTCATCATATAGATCAACCAAATTTCCACTCGCCTTTGGGTCAGAAATGTTGTCATGCAACTGACCAGTTCTCTTGCTGTAGCGGTTGTTAAACTTGACTGCTGAAATGCACTGCTGTCTCACCCCATTATATAGATAAGTAGTTAGTTTACACTTACCTTCTTCATGGGTTTCAACGGCTTTCCATAGCGCATTTAGTTTGCAAGTATAAATCTCATCTGGATCTAACTGTCTTGAAAATTTACTAGCCGCGCTAGTCATAACCTTCTGTAGTTCTTCGTTTTTCAATGCTTCTTCAAAATTCATATAAAGTCCTTAATCTAATAAAGTTTTTTCAATATTCTTCCTAACATCTTGGAATTCAAACATTCTTCCCACCCCTATAAAAAATCTATAGCGGCTTTGTATCTTTAGAACCTCTACTCCGCTAGTTTTTTCTAGCTTATTTTTGATGGATTCTGTTATATCAAAATTACTGTGTCCAATCCAACAATCAAAGCTGGACAGCACAGCCGCTTCTTTTAACAAGTCTTCTGAAATTTGTACCGCAGGACTGTGCATTGGTACAACATCAGTATATTCTTTCTCCATTTCTTCATAGTCACCCGTCTCAATTAAGTCTTTGATAATTGCTTGTTCCTGCTCTTGCAGTTGCAACATTACTTCCTGAACGAATGGGGAATGGAGTTGACTTTCTAGTACGTCTTCGTATTTTTGCCAACCAATTTTTTTGTTCTTACTCATCATCTTTCACCTCTTAAATTGCGTCAGATGGCTTTATGTATGGCTCTTCCTCTTCCTTTTTGTCTTCCTTTTGTTCATACGCTAAAGCTGTGATCTGTTCAGCTAAAACTAAAAATAAATCTGGTCTACCTTTTTCAATCAAAAAGTCTCTTATTAATTCAACTGTAGTGGTTGTGAACTTGTTCTGTGCTATGCCTGTTAGTAGCTCAGACATAAGAAATACATTTTCTTTTTCAACTTTTTTCAAGTTTGCTTCTACATAGGGAGAACCATCTTTGCTTATGAAGAATGTTATCGACGCGCGAATGTCTCTCTCTTCAGTAGATTCGTCAGAAATCTGTTCTTTTATCTCCTCTTCTACCTTTTTTGGTTGAAACGTCAATATGTTTTTAAGAAAATTAAACATTTAAAGCATCCTGAATTTTTGATACTGAATTCTGCCAGCTATAGCTCTTTGCTGTATCAACACCATTGGGGTTTTCTCTAACGCTGTTTTTGTATACATGTCTCATGTATTCAGCAAGTTCTTCCACATGCCTGTCTTCCAGCTTTGCCCAGCTACCCGTTTTTCCGTCAAACCATTTGCCATCAAAGGCTGGCTCAACTTCACTTGGATCAATCAAAAAACTATTTTCTGAAGTGCAAAATTCAGTGTGAGCTGAGTAATCTGTTGCTATGACTGGTTTATTACAAGCCATCATTTCTAAAAGCTCTAAGTTCCACCCTTCAGCTCTAGCTGGGAATACTCCACAGTCAACAGTAGCCATTATATTATACACTTCTTCGTGAGTAGCCACACGAGGAATTAGTGATATTTTGTCGCCAAGTTTTGAGTTCTTATACAGGTCAGCCCAGTTCTTTTCCTCTTCTTCAGAGTTAAAAGGGTTCTCACACATCATCTTTAGTTCAACTTTATCTGATGAATTAAATGCTTTGTTGAAAGCCTCTACGATTATGTCATGTCCTTTCCTTACTTCCCACTTTCCACAGTTAAAGAATGTATATGTCTCACCCGTTGTAGGTTCTACTGGTCTGAATATAGACCTATCTACACCAAGAGGTATCACATATATCTCGTCACCATCTCTGCTAGTGGCCTGCTCAATGACACCCTTAGCCCAATCAGAACAAACAAATATTTTATCTGGGAACGATAGGTGATGTTTTTCAGTATGAGTAAAGTTGTCTAGCTCAAAGATTGGAAAGCCAACCTTTAGTCCACTACCAACAAACTGAGACATGTCATGTTGATGCCAAATTCTTACACATGGTGCTGAAAAGTTAGGCATCTTAGCGTTTGAGATCATTTCTGAAACCTGTTGGTGGTCTGATTGATTTGTCACGCTTGGCTGACCAATAGGAAACAGAGCCACAGGGCTAGACTGATTTAAACTCTTACATATGTTTAGACCTGCGACTCCATAACCTAGAGAGTTAATAGGAGATATGATATTATACATGCTAATCCTTTTTGTTTACTAACACTACAAATTCTTGAAGTGTTTGAACATTATTATTATCAAAGACTTCCTGAGCCATACGTTTGGATTCAGTCTTCTTGTACCCTAGAGATACCAGTATTGCAACTCCGTCGTCGTATAAATCGTGTTTACGTTGTGTAGGCGCTGAGGGTTGCTGTTGATTTTCTGGCTCCAGTATGTAACCTATTTCAAATAAGTCTAGACTTCTGGTTCTAGGTTTGGGGTTTGACAGGCCGTGCATAATGCAGCCACCAAAGTAGATAAGAAAAACAATCGCTCCTACAGCCCCTACCCATTTTGGAGGCTGTCCATACGCTAATACTAATAAATCATACATGTACATATTCTATCATCCTATTACTAATTGTCAAGTCGTTTTTTGGGATTTTGTCTGTTTGTATCTGCTAACCCATTATCAATTCTATCCGTAGTAGTGTAATACTTACCAGAGTCGTCCTGACAAACTACTACTCCATCTTCAAGCTCCTCTACAATCATTTCAGCGTGGGAGCCAAACCAACTTTTAGTTGTGATTGATTTACCTGTGACGTGTCTACGCCCACCTTTTTGCTTTGCCATATTCAATAATCCTTCAAAAAATTTTCAATGTTTATAAAAAAAGCCCATTTAGCTAGTCTTACATTTCGACTAGCAAGGCTGGGCGAGCCTTAAGTCACACACTTTTCTTAAAATGGAGCGTGTTCCTCTGAAGTAGATGAACTTCCCTTGCCTTCTCCGGCATTCGGCCCGAGTGAAATTTCATCTGCCATGATGCAGACTGAGCTTCGCTGTGCGCCGTTCTTATCCTCATACTCATCCACTTTTACTTTACCTGTTACAGAGACTAGCCGTCCCTTTCGCAGGTGTTCATTCAGACTCTCTGCCATTTTGCCGAAGCAAAGAACATTCAAAAACAGAGTGTCGTCATTTCTACGATCATTTACTGCAAGTCGAAACTTGCTCATTGATGTGCCCTTCTTAGTAACACTAGCTTCTGCGTCTCTAGTTAGACGACCACATCCTACCCACAAATTCACATTCATACTTTATAGCTCCAATGCTGAACGAATTTTTCCACGTACTACTTGGCTATGACCTCGGTTAGAGTAATTTGTCGTAGCCTGATACAAATTTTCCGAAAAGGTTTTTGACAAGCCCAGTGCTCGTCCTGCTCTCAATGTGTCGCGCTTGTTAGTGCCATAGCTTCCATGACCCTCACGGTGTGCGACTGCTGTTACTGGGTTGAAGGTAATGCCCTTTGCTTTTCCTCGTCGTCCAGTAGCGACAATTTTCTGATCTTGTTCTACGCTAAACGAGTAAGTCGTTTTTGGAAGATTAGATAACTGATTGTAAAACTCTTGAATGTCCATAAACTTTCCTTTAAATATTATTCGGCTTCTTCCTCTGAGCCATTATCCTCTGCGTCAAGCGTCTCAGCACCCTGCTGTAGATAATCACTTAATGCTTGAATGTCTTGGTCGATCCTCTGCTTTTGAGCTTCTAGATCATTGATTTGTTGTTGCACATTCAGCAAGTGTGCCTGTGCCATTTCTTTTAATGTTGCCATCGCAAACTCCTTATGATTTCGTATGTTATATTATAGTCTATACCGAGCTTCGGTACACATGTTTTTTTATTTTTTTCTAAATTCGTACCACAGTAATCCTAGATTTGCCAACCCATAGGAAAACCACATTAAGGCATGAGGATAATCCTTGTCCTTTAAGCATGATGCACATGTAAGCCAGTATAATAGCGTAGTCGTACCTATAGCATATACAGCCATTAGTTCATCCTCATCTTGTCCTTGTTAAAGAAGAACCATCTTTTATAATGATCCACATCTCCATTATGTTTGTGTACATAAGCTAAGTAGCCCATCAGATTTTCCATAGAATCAAATATGTGTTGGTGAGGCAACATAAAAAATAACCAGTTAGGTGCGGCTGCTTTCCCCTGTTGACACCAAACAAGTACTGGCTTCTTCTGACTGTTAGCTACTGCAATTTCTTCATAAGTGCCACAGGCATGTACGTCTGTATCAACACTTACAATCAAAAAATCAGATATATCAACACATCTGAGGTCTAGCGTCCTAATTACTCCGTACTCATCTCTGATCTGTTGAAATTTTCCCTCTACCTTTAATCTTTCTATATGATCTCTAGTATGCTTGTCTTCCTTGCCAATCTCAGACGGCTTGTCGCAGGGGTTTAATACAATTACACCCATTCTTTCAAGTAGTGGTGTAATCTTATCTCTCCAGCCAGCACCTCCATCAGGCACTCTGTCCATAGCACCAGCCAAGTAAGTTCTCATACCTTTAAGTCTGTTCATAGCTATTCTCCAACATTCTCATAGTCTCTTTGTAATCTTTTACCCAGAATGAGTGAAAAATGTCTAGCTTACTATGTATTGCATAGTCATTGCCACCTTCTCCACAGTTATCCCCGACAAAAAATACTTCGCCTTCCATATCTTCTAGTACTTGTGACTTGTCTTTTCCTTTTGGGTATACATCAATGCTAATTTGACCACCTGTAACAAATTCTAAATCTGCATATTGTTTAGATAATTGTTCTGTGATGAACTCTCTTTCTTTCCATTGTTGATCCCACTCGTAATAGTAATCTCTTTGTTGTTGAGTACAGTCTCTGCCTATAGTGCAGAAGTTTAACATTCCAATTCTATCTTCTATATTATTTCCTGCCGTGCCATTCCACGGACTTGACTTGACATAGTTTCTTATTGAGCTTTTAAGACCACCTGTAGCAGTCCAGTTACTCTCTTTTATTAATTCACCATGTTGATATAATTGATTCCCAGAGTTCTGGTAACAACCATCAACAGCAAGCCATATTTGTTTTCCTACTTGCTCTATTGTTTTTTCTTTGTCTGAGCCAGTTACAAGAAATATCTTGTGTCCTCTCTTATGGTCACGACTTAGACATCTAATGAACAGGCTTTTGAACTCATCTGTCATTGGCTGACGGTGAGGAGTTAATGTTCCATCTACATCAAATAAAAAGTTTTTCATTAGTTATCCTTGCCAACACTCATTACCATAATCATGGTTACTATAAACCCCATAATTGGAGAACCTAAAACCATAGACGTTGAATCCTGATGTTCTAAAATTAATATTATTCGTTCTGTATTAGTCATGCCCATGCTCGTAGTAATCTTCTTTTAGCTGATCCAAATTTCTGGATAAACATTTCATAGCCTTATTAATATTATAGCCCAAGTATAAAGCCCAAGCCGCTGATGTTCCGGTAATCGTCCATAAGATAATTGCTACAGTATCCATTATGCTTTCCTTTATTATACAATGTAAAGAATGTTTGTCAAGTACCCCGTAGGAGAATTGAACTCCTGTCTTCGGCGTGAAAAGCCGATGTCCTAGTCCACTAGACGAACGGGGCAAAATCCTATCTGTAATATCCTTTCTTGTCCATACTGTCTACTCTTGGTTTTACAGTGTGTTTATAATAATATTTGAACTGTTTGTATAAGTCTTTAATTTGCTTAAACGCTTCTTCTTCAGTTATCTTTCCACCCTGTTCTAAATCACATATAATTGACATATGTATATTAAAAGCTCTGAATGGATCACGATACTGGTCAAATACTATTTCATCCATTATGAAATCCTATTGTGTTTTTCTTTTTGCTTGAGTCAATAACCTCTAAGATGTCATCCTCTGCAAACCAGTCTCTAACCCTAGCCTCTCCTGACCACCAAGCACATTCGTACTGGATTACATTCGACGCATGAATAGCCACAGTAATAATCTTTGCTTCAAGATCGTCGTCATTCAGCTTAACTCTAGTTCCAACTTCATAGATATTCAATGTACTAGCCATTCTTCAACTCCTTAATACGCTTTTTCAATTTCAATATAGTCTCTTCAAGTTCCGTTTGCTTTTTCTTTTGTTGGTTGTATCTGAACTCCCATTTTCTTTCAGCTTGAGCCAACTTTAAGTCATATTCATTTCTTACATTCATAGAATAATAAAAATCTTCATCCGGCATTACTTTCTCCTATTCCATTTATTTCTAGCTTCTACCCAGTCATCAGCAGAGCCGCTGGCTCCACCACAATCGTCACACTCATACCAATAAAGACCTATAGTGTTCATCGCCTCTGCATATGGCTGACCACCGCAGAATGGGCACGGTAACAGTGTATCTTCTGTGAATTCTACTACGTCTATATCGTGTTTGCCACATTTGATACACCACACTGGTTTGTTATCTACGTCTACAACGCGGTTGCAACATTTTATTAAATACTTCATCTTTTAGCCACGCATATATTAAAAAAATTGTGATGGAAGGTAAGAATGGAAATTGGATAGTAAACATTATAGCCAATACAGAAATATCAAATCTGTCAAGTGCGGGCTTTTTAAGCTCTGCCATAGTCATCCTCAATGCGGATGATGTCATTTTCTACACACTCACCAGACTGCACCTCTACAAAGATAAGAGGGTTGTCTGTTTGGTTTGTTATCCTGTGAACTTCTAGTTTTCCTATGTTGACAGTATCTCCTTCTACAACAGGCCACTCTTTTGCTCCTACCTGCATTAGGCCTTGACCACTGATAATCTTCCACCACTCGCTTCTGCGTCTATGAAGCTGTAGACTAAGCCTGCTATTTGGGTTTACCGTTATCTTCTTAATCTTCACATTTGGTTCATCTAGAATGATCTTAAAGTTTCCCCATTGTCTAGTTTCTTCAACTGCATCTCCAGAATGACCCGTTTCAGGAATCAAGTACACCATATCTTCTTTATCTACTTCTTCAAGGATAGGTGACAGCCTGCCACATTGACGGCAATGGGTATCTTCAAACTTTTCTGATACTACATATCCACAACACTGGTATCTATATTGTTTACTCATTTTATTCTCTCTTATTTTTAAAAAGCCAAATGGCAGCGCACGCCAAAAACCTACCCG